>ENA-OZKJ01000103-OZKJ01000103.1-human-gut-metagenome-genome-assembly--contig:-NODE-103-length-46689-cov-7.031329_pt1 | contig 46689 bp, 74 predicted proteins | sample MGYA00244824_ERZ653760 | MGnify/ENA primary metagenome ERZ653760 (study PRJEB26926, sample SAMN06165255) | human gut metagenome | biome: ENVO:00009003; feature: ENVO:2100002; material: ENVO:00002003...
CCACGGCTCCAACGGGGCCAGCAATGACACCGCCAATAGCTGCTCTTGTAATGCCGCCCTTTGTCTTTGTGTTCGTTGTGGCAACCTGGCGATATTCCGTTCCTATGTAGCACCCTTGAATGTCCCGGTAGTAAATCAGAACATCCCCAAACATAAGGGTTTCATTGTCATCACTAAACATAATCCTATCATTCGGGTCAAACTCGCTTCTCCAAAAACCAGTTTTTCCGAAAATCTGGCAGTTTGAAAACAGTTCCTCCGCCTCAAGCGTTTTCCTCGCCATATCAATCTTAAATAAATCAGGCTTGCGCTTCTTCTCCAATTTTTCCAGGTTCTTTCTTGCGAGGGAGATGCGTTGCTTATTGTCGTAATTGTCATATTTCCCCATAACTATCCCTCCTTCTGGTCAATCACGATCTGGTCAGCTCTTCTTGCTCCGGGCTTTCGCTCCTGAATGACTACCTCATAGCCGAGGACATCCAGCATTTCGACCGCTTTGTCGAAGGACATATTGGGGTTTGTCAGTCTGGCGCTGACTTCGTTGGCTTTTTGCTTCCCTATCGCTTTCGCCATGGAAAGAAGCGTAACGCCTTTATCTCGCATTACCTGTCTGACCGCTTTGTTTATCTGCATTAGTGGCACCCCCTGTGTGTCTTTAATATACACCAGATGTATTCGTATGTCAATATAATATTTAATAAATTTATTTTGTTGTATTATTGGCATCTGAGTGGTGCTTTTGTAAAATTTGCTTTTGGCCTTTTTGTTTTTTGGCGATTTTTTAGGTCTGGTAGTTCCTTTTTTGTTTTTGCGGGATTTTTCGAGAAGGGGAGGGGGCTTTTTATTTTTGCGGGTATTCGTGGGGCTAACCCCCGCTGAATCAGCCCGGCCATATCCCCCGCCCCCGGTGCTATCCGGCAGCAGCCGGAACCGCTGGACGGTGCCGGACGGCACAAGATCCAGGGAACGCAAACTGTCCACGCTATGCAAACACATTTTGGCCGTATCGGCATGAACGGTAAAACGAACGCAACAAAATAAATATTTGGTTGCGTTCAAGCCTATAAATGCACATATCAAAATACGATATTTATTGAAAATGTTCTGCTTTCTCCGCGTTTTGCGGTGTTTTCGTGTCCTTGTGTCATGGACTATATGTATGCCCGTGTGTAGAAAACAAATATGCAATTTTGTCCTCGTATAAAACACAGTGAAATTCAAACCATAGTACACAAAATATTTTGCATTTTCCTATTGACAATACAAAATATATTGTGTATAATACTCACGTAAACAAAAAAGCGCCCCGGAGGCCGTAGCAAGCAAACCGGGAGCGCACCACACAAGGAGGCACCGCTATTATAGCACGGCCTCCACAGAATTACAAGGAGGAAACAAAAATGACGAAGCAAGAAATTATTGACCGCATTAACAGCATTGACAAGCAGGCCTTAACCCGCGCCGTTTATACCATCGAAAGCGCAAACCCCATCACCGCATTCACCCAGAATAATGTATGGGTGGAATGGTCTGGGCTGTATGGCACACGTCATGCCCACATTACACCCAAAAGCAGGGCCACGAGAGAAAACCTTTTGGCGGTTTACTATGCGATTTTAGATGAAATAGTGTGTCAAGACGGGCTAGAAGCTATCCGGGGAATTGATTCCGAATATGTGCCCGATTGGTGGGAAAATGCCGACATTTACACCCGCATAAATAACAATCTAAACGCCCGTGACGACCGGGGCGCCTGGGAAAAAGGTGTTACCGCGTACGCTTTTGACCTGGTAGAAGAAATCAAAGAACGGGCGGAATATGAAGGCCGGAACCCCGAATCGGAGAAAGAGCTCCGGGAATGGATGTTGAACGGGGCGCAGGACTGGGAGCAATACAGCTGGGGCGGTTCCGCCCTGATCTATGACGGGGACATTGCGGAACGTCTTTGCTGCCCGTCCGAGCTCAAGAAGACCCGCAACGGCGAGCGCAGACCGAACAGCCGGGAAGAATGGCTAGACGTGCAAGCGAGAGCCCTGTACCAGGCCGCAAGCCGTGTTGTCAATGCATACCGGGAGGAGGTGCAGCCCAAATGAAAAAATACACGTTGAAAGCGCTCCGGGAGCTTGTGCGGCTCGGAGTGGCTGAGGATTACACCAGTAAGCCGAGCGAATACCTTTACACGCTCCGCAGGCTCGAAAAAGTGGGCTATTCTTCCGGGGTTTACGGCATCAACGGCGGACTGGTCAAAGATGCCGAAACCGGTACATTATACGCAATTATCGGGCGTTGCTCCAATCTGTTTATCTTGTTTTAAGGGGGGGTGGAACCGTGTATTGTTCAAATTTTGCGCCCGCCAAAAGAACGGCGATTGATGGGCGTTTCTGGTGGGTCGTCATGGATAAAAAAACCCACAAATACAGCACTTTGTTATGCTTTGGCAAGTACCGCACGCGCAAGGAGTGCAATGCTGCAATATTTGCCGCCGCACGCCTTGGGTTAGTGTAAAGGGGGGTGGAACCGTGACACTGCTTGCAATTCTGTTTTTCCCGCTGCTGGTGCTGGCGGAGCTACTGAAGATCAGCAAATAATATTTCAAGCCGTCCGGGCATTGTCCGGGCGGCTTTTCTTTCTGCCCGCGTCCAGATCAGGCGCGGCGTTGTCCGTTTGCCCTGCCAACGTGGCGGGGCTTTTCTCTTGCTATGCCCTGTAAGGCTCTCAGCAGCTTTCTAAGCGGTTTTTATTTCGGCAATATAAATTAACGTTAAACATCGTTCCCGCCTAAAAATGGGCACGTATGGACGCCACGCAATGCCGCGCGGCATTTTATGCAGCGTGTTGGGCGCTCAGCGCCCGCCGTTGCCCCTATTCCCGCGCCGTATATGTCAGAGTGGCCCCGCAGCTTTTCGCCCGTCTAAGCGCTTTCCGTGCCCCGTTGTGTTCTGCCCGCTGTTACAGGGTAAAAGCACCACCACCCATGCCGCACCGACTCCGATCAGATTTCCCGCCATGTTTTTGCGTCAGGGCTGAAAATCCCCGCAAGGCTCCCAGCTCGTGAGCCATAGTCGCAAAGTCGCAGCCGAAAATTCCCGTTTCATAGTCGCAGAAAGTCGCCCCGAAAGTCGCAAGACCTCCGGGGCGTTTTCATAGTCGCTATAGTCGCTGGGTCAAAGTCGCTGTTATAGTCGCTCGAGCTTCCGACCGCACACTGGGCAAAAATTCCAAGTCACCGTCATTTGCCGCCCGCTATGGGCAACCACGGTGAATGTTTCCGGTTTGTTCACACACTCTCTGCAAAAGTCGCAGGCGGGTTTCCTAGCACCGCCCTCCATCAGCATCCGGATTTGGGCAACCTCTGTACACATTCGTTCGATGGCGTATTCCGTCGTTTCTCTCATTCCGTTCCACCCTCCGCGTCAATGATAGTCGCACCGCTCCCGCGAACATCTTCCAGATACTTCTGCCGCAGCTTCTCCGGGTCTGCCCGCTCTCCAAGCGGATTATCCGGCTTTAAGACCACTTCCTGCTGGTCTGTGTAGTTCATATTGTTTTTCATCAAAAAAATTCCGGCAACGGGGTTAATCTTGCCATTTTGCATGAAATCCTCCATCTGAGCGTTGATTAAATCCCGCGCTTTTTTGATAGTGTCACGCACAGAGTCGCTTAAATCCCTGCTTCTAGGCTGATTATTGCACCATCTCCACATAGTCATCCTGTCTACACCGAAAGCTAAAGCGAACCCTGCGAAAGTCGGCTTCATATCATTCTCAGCGCACAGGCTGAAATAGTCGAAGCACCGTTTCTGCACCGCCTCCAAGCTGTCCATGTCCGGCTTGTCCCACTTCATGATGGTCATGGAATGGTTAATGTACTTGGTATTATCTCCTGGCTCCAGATCAGGAACTTGATAAGGCTTCTTTTTGAGTTTATTGCTTTCCGCCAAAGTCGTTGGCCTCCTTTACTATCTTAGTAGATTTACTTATATTCTTTACCATAACACATACACGATACAAGGAATAATATTTATATATAATAATATAATATATATAAATATAATGAAAATATGGAAGTTTTCTTTAAAAGGGGATTGTTAAGGGGGAAACTTTCTTTTCCCATGCGTATGTAAACATTTTGCGTGCATCTGCATACATTTGCTTGCAGGATGCAATCATTCGCTTTCAAATTGCTTACATTATCCCGCGCATTGGTTGTGTTTCTTTGGCTTTTCAATGGCCTCATACTTCCAGTTCATTCCGTTCCTCCTTGCATATCTTATTAAATCCCTCTTTAGCTCGGGCAGTTGATTATTTTGGCCATGCCGTACCACTCAGTTTCTTTCCGCAAGTCGGGCAATAGTTCAGCGGTGTGCCCTTTCCATCGTTGATATAGTCCAGGCTGCGCCCAGCGAACCGGTCTGCCCGGGTAAAATACCGTTCAACGATTGCGACGGAAATATCCACCCGTTGGCCATTAGTTAGAAACCGGTCGGCGATTTGCCGCTTGCCATCGTACGCCTCGCAAAATAGGCACATTTTAGAAATTCTCCTTTCTTTTCTTAGCAAATCCCTGTATAGATATACACAATACACACAAAATATAAGATTATTTTAATATATACTATACAGGGATAAAGCTATAATATTAAATTCCGTCTCCTGTTTTTCGTTTTCGCCCTCCTTTCGGTGCAATTCTTCCCGGGAGGGCAAGGCCGCTTTTCCCCATGGACGAATATGTAATTGCAGCACCGGCTGCCTTCGTAGTATCCGAAGAAATACCGGCACCCGACGCAATGCCTCCTGCCGTCCCTGTACTCCACATTACCGCCCCATTTCCTTATCCCGCGTCAGCCGCCGCTTTCCTGTCATAGTCCGGTTTCTTGCTCATGATTTCCTCCGATCACAAATTCTTACAATCCGATCACTAATTATTACAATATCGGCAATGTAGTTTGCCTCGTTCCGGGGAAGCAGAAGCTTGCCCATCAGAAGTTTAATAAAGCGTTTACGTGTCATGTGTAGCTTCCCTCCCCTTTTTCTTTTCTGCAATCCGTTTTTTCTCCGCTTCTTTCAGGGCGTTAAACACCATGATGTAAATATCCATTGTGTAGTCCGTGTCCACCGGAATCAGCGGGGCGATAAAGTGCCAGCAGTCCATGTAAGTGAGTTTATCACTCATTGCTTCTGTTCCTCCCGTGGCAGTTTGATTTCTGCCCCATCGTGCAAATCATCACAGATAACCGTGATTGTTTTTCTTTCTCCCGATGTTGTCAAGGGTGTCACGCAAGTCATAAACTTCAATTTGGCAATTCCATCGATCTGCCCCAAACCGTCGGAAAATACAGTTTTGGCAACCGGGCTGTTCCTTGCAAAATTCCACAAGCACTTTTGCCGCATCTACGGCTTTTTTATTGCTGATTGCCATTCCCCGCTCTCCTTTCTCCGTAACTGCAAAAGCCGTTCATTTCCACGCAAACAGCCTCGCCCTTGTAACCTCTGGCATTTGGGTAAGGCTCGGTATGCAGCATACACATGGGGTATTCGTCCCCCTGCCGGTGGATGCAGTCCCGGCAGCGGACGGTATGGAGCGTTTCAATGAACCCGTCTGCGAAGCCGGCATCATACCCCGCCTTGTACTGCCCTCTGTCATATTTCAGGGCTTTCAGAAGTTCTTCCCGATTCACCCGGATACCGATTTTTATAATCGCCTGTACTACGGCATCTCCGATAGCATCCTGGAAGTCGCTTAAATTCAAGCTGGCAGGTGGGGTGTAGCCGTTAAGTTCTTCCATTTTAATCAACCATTCGGCCGCGTTGCGTCCGCACAAATAGGGATGAAAGGGTGCAGACAAGCGGCCGCCTTTCTTGTAGAATAATTTTGAGGGGAATGCATACTACAACGCACGGTAGGAGGAGTCGTAGACTGCATTCCAAACTTAAAACAGTATTTTAATCAGTGCTGGAACCGCCTTTTCAAGCACAAATAAGTGGCGTCTTGAACCCGTACACTAAGGATTGTTTTAACACCCGGTTAATTGCTTGGCGGTTCAGTCCCTGCATTCTCCTCACAATTTTATAGAGGAGGTTTTGTTGTGAAAGTCGTATTTCCAACCTGCTGCGGCGTAGATGTTCACAAAACATTCGTGGTCGCTACTATCATCACCACACCCGCAGACAGCTTGCAGCCCCACTACCAGAAGAAGCGATTCAGTACATTCAACTCAGATTTGAACCGTTTCGCAGACTGGCTTCTGGAACACAATTGTCTGGATGTCTGCATGGAATCCACCGGGAAGTATTGGGTTCCGGTATTCAACATTCTTGAAAAACGCGGTATTCGTGTCGTAATAGCGAACCCCAAATGGGTAAAGGCTGTAAAGGGAAACAAGGATGATACGAAAGATTCCAAGTGGATTGGAGACCTGTTTCGCATTGGCCTTGTGAAAAGCAGCTTCATCCCAGACCTGAATATCCGCATTTTGCGCGAGTTTACCCGCTACCGCTATAAGTTGGTTTCCATGAAAAGCAGTGAGAAAAACCGCTTTCAGAATGCGTTCACAGTCTGCAATGTAGCTCTGGATTCTGTCGTGTCTGATATGTTTGGTAAATCCGCAACCGCCATCACGGATTACCTCACATCCGACGAATCCTTTGATCCGGAACATTGTGTTTCCCTGTTACAGCGCTCCCTCAAAAAGAAGGCTGAACAAGTGCTGGAGTCCATTGAAGGCTTCTCCATTGCCGATGAGCAGAAGGCTCGCATCAAAATCATCCGTGAGCATCATGATTTCATTAAGGAAATGATTGCCAAGGTAGATACCTGTGTCAATGAGATGGTTGCAAAATACGAGGGGGAAATCAACCTCCTTTGCACTATTCCGGGTATCGACCGCAGGTCTGCAATCACCATCATCTCTGAAATCGGTACGGATATGAGCCAGTTTGGCTCCTCAAAGCGGCTTTGCTGTTGGGCGGGCTTGACGCCCGGCAACAATGAATCTGCCGGGAAAAAGAAGTCTGTGCGGATTTCCCGTGCCGGTGTATACCTGAAGCCTGCTTTGGTACAAATCGCTCACGCTGCGGTAAAGGACAACGATCATCCTTACTACAAGCTGAAATACGAGCGAATTGCCAAGCGCAGAGGCAAAAAACGGGCTATTATCGCCATTGCCAGAATGATCTTGACTGCGATCTACTCAATGTTTTGCACCGGCGAGGTGTGGAATCCGGTTGACCTTTTCAAAATCGATATGCCGGAACATTTGAAGGAGCAGCAACTTGCAAAGGCAATTAAACAGGCCAAACGCTTCCTTGAAAAGCAGGGATTATCTGTTGCTTAGCTCTGATTGAATACGCTTTGGCCTTGCAAAAACGGTCTGTTTGCAGGGGCACTTTTGTGCACCCTTTTTTCTCTGTGCTGGTCCAGTACGCACTTTCACACTATCCTCCTTTCGCTCCCCATAACTGCAAAAAGCATTGCCGTCTACATCATTTGGGGACATGCCCTGCTCATATTGCCAATGATAGCAATACCCAAATGGCGTTCCTTCATTGTCGGGGTACTTACCTATTTCCTCAAATGACGCGCAGTCCCGGCACCTTACCACGGGGACGGCGTTTCTCTCCCGCTCCAACGCCTCCATGCCCATCCGGCAGGCTTCGTTCACCTCGTCCATGCCGTCATAATGCTCCCGGTGTTCCGGGTTCAGAATTTCAATTGCTCGGTCAATTGTCATCGGTTTCATCCTCCAGATCCATTTTGCATCCACACCCCGGGCAGTAGTTGTACCCCAGCAGCTGCACATCCTCGTCAACCTCAAAGCACCATTCTCCGCCGCAGGCAGAGCATTGGATTGTTACAAGACTGTTCCAATCATCGTCAGTTCGCAACCACTCCCCATGCCGCACCGGCTCCGCGTCGGCGGCAGGAAGTTTGCGTATCTCGGAAAAAGCCGCCGCATAATCGCCACTTGTGCGCTTTACGATTTCCATGGCTGCCTCCCGGCTGATGTAATCACTCATTTCAATTCCTCCACATAGCACCAGCTCTGGGGTGGGCGTTTGATTTCAACAGGCGCATATCCAAATTTCGTTTTCCGCAGCCCCTTGAATTTGCTCAGCGGTTTCGGCGTATCGTAGATTTCCAACTTGGAGATGTGCCAGCCGTAAAGCGTTGCACCTTTTCCGTAGTCCCACAAAGCACCGTCCACAAGCCTAGTCTGCGCCACAAAGTCATCGTCCACATCGTAGATTCCATACGGTTCTGTTGCCGCCTTGATGGTTTCAACCCGGTCGCAAATAAACTCCCCAATGACCTTGCCCCATGAGCCGCGCAGTCTGCGTGCGTCGTTGCCCTGCGTGCAGTAGATGTAGCATTTGAACGGCGTGTCCAGCTTTGGCCTGGTTTTTCGCACCTCAATAGTCTTTTCACCGTTGGCAATCTTCTCCACCCACTCCGGGCGAATGCTGATAAGTACCGCTTTAGCCATTGTCAGCCCTCCGGTTCCACATATCGGCGGCCTTTTTACGATCGTCTTTGGCAAACGTAATTTCCCCATTCGATTCCAAGTCCGCCGTTACGATGAAATCTCTCATAGGCAGTTCAATCATGCAGTTAGTACACTTGATTCCAAATTGCCATCCATGCGTTGTGCCCCGTTCGTAGTTTTTGTTGATTATATACTCTGCCTTACCACCGCAAAACGGGCAGGGCTTCAATTCGATTTCTTCCATTGTTATCTCCTTCCCGCCCGGGTTGCCCAGGGCTTATAGCATTTCCGTGAGGTCACGAAAATGGTCATTTATTTCTGCTGCTGATATTTCTTGATAAGCCAATGCAACCTCGTATGTTCTGATTTTGTCAGGACAAGAAGGTTTTCTGGTCTGTTGTCACCCTTTTCCCCGTTTATGTGATGTACAACCTCGTCTTGCGTTAAATACCTTCCGATTTTATTCTCAGCAACAAGAATGTGTTCAGGGACATATTTCCCGCACTTTGATGCACGGGGGTGTCCATCACATCGCACCATCACATACCCAAACTCGTCTACGGTCCTGCCACCTTTCCAGAAATCGTTGTTTTCTTTGCTTTGATTTCGTTTTGCTGCAACTCTCGCCTGTATCCCATGCCTTTTCATATAGCTAAAGACAACCTTTTGTGTTACTCCGAGTGCATTTCCGATTTCTGTTTGCGTATATCCAGAATCGTACATGGATTTTACTGTTTTGTAGTCAAGGTTTGTTCCCCTTGCCTTTTGTTTTGCTATCCATTCGGGAGAAGCGCATCTTCTTTTTGCTGATTCCGACATTTTCGCTCTCGTTTCGTCAGAAAAGTATTTCACCCAAATCTCCTTCCTCGTTCGTCTGCTCATCACCAAAGTGTTTTTTGCAGACCGCAATCGGAAATTCCTCGATTTCAGAACACCACTTTACGCTGCCTTTTCCGTTTAATTGCTCCCAAATTAAACAAAAGCCGGAAATTCCATCAAACAGGCTTGCCATGGTTGCATCGCGTTCGTACTGGGCGCACAGCCGTTTCAGAACCCATTTCCAGGGCGGGAGGGCAATGGAGTTGCCAAGAGCTTTGTATCGGGAAGAATCGGCGGTTTGCCGTTTTTTGCCCTTGCTGTCCACCCATTCCCCAATGTCCGTCCAGCCGTCCGGGAATCCCTGTAGCCGTTCGCATTCCAGCGGGGTCATGCGGCGCACTTTTCCGCTTTGGACTGGGTAGGTTTCGCTGTCCTCTCGGGAATCCAGGTTGGCTTTCGCTTTCAGCGTGTGTGCAATATCCGGCACAGCCGCTCCGCATACCAGCATATCGTTATAGGCATCCTGCCCGTTATAGCTCCCAGCATGAGCACCGGGCGAAAGCGTTCCTGTTACGTCTTGATACGTCAGTGGTACTTGATTCCCACCTGTCCCCATTCTGGCCTGCAAGGATGGGACTATGCCGCCGCAATCCCGGATTACATCACAGGCGTGGGACATGTCCAGTATCGCAGGCTTATTCCCGCCGCATTCTGCGTTCAGGGTCGGCGCTTGCTCCTCGCAATATCCGATACTCCTGGCTTTTTCGCTGTTCCCCAGCTTAAACCCGGCGCAGACCGCTGGTCGGTCGATGGTGTTGAGCGTATAGCTCACATTTTCTTTCCAGCCCCTGCCGTTGCATCTGGCTGTGTCAGCGCGGTCTATTCCGTTTCCTTGCAGGCAATAGACTGAGCTTCCAGTGCTTTCCGCAGAGCCTCCGGCAAATCCTTCCCTCGTCTCGCTGCCCGGTTCAGAATCCCCTGACATGCTTTTGCGGATAAATAGTATTTCGGGTGCGGATTGTCCTCCAAAATCTGCGATAAGCACGATTCTACGGCGTCTCTGGGGGACTCCCCAAAACTGTGCGTCGAGTACACGCCAAGCAACGCTCCATCCGTCTCCCATGAGGCATCCGCTGGTTGGCCATCCCTTTTCAGGCACAGGAACAGGGGGGGCTTCCGGTTCGATGACCCTGACCGCTTCTTCGAGGACTGCGGCGAAGTCTTTTCCGTGGTTGCTGCTGAATGCTCCGGGCACGTTCTCCCAGACCATGTATCTTGGCCGAATAAACTCACCTGACCGTCCATTTGCTCTGTCACTTGCTCTCATCTCCTTGATGATTCTGATTTGCTCCATGTACAGCCCGGACCGTTCCCCGGCAAGCCCGGCTCTTTTTCCAGCAACGCTTAGGTCTTGGCAGGGGCTACCGCCGATGATACAGTCAACAATGGGAGCAGCTGTACCGTTGATTTTGGTTATATCGCCTAGGTGGTTCATTTCTCGCTTTCCTCCACCGGGGAGCGGAGCCATATCAACCTGCATTCCTCGCATCCCGGAATATTCTCGCAGATATTATCTTTAAGCCCCTCGCAAATAAACGTCCCGGTGCTGAGTAACTTTGCCAGCTCCGCATCCGTCATGTTCCGGATGCGGTCGGCGTTGGTCATCGGCTCATACCGATCTTTCAGGCATTCATCGTGAATGCAGCCATCACAAGCCGCCCATCCACCCGGGGCAATTCGGTACTTGCAGCTGGTGCATAGCTCATTTTTCATTTCCCATTTCCTTTCTGTTTCCCTTTATTCCCCCGAGGAACTTTCCCCCACCGGGGCGGGGTGCAATTCCGCTTCACCGGCTCCGGCTTGAAACAGCCGTACATTTTCGCCTTGCTCATGCTCAAAAACAATCCCCTCTCTCACCAAATCCGGGTGTTCATACCGAAAAAATTGGCGTTGTTTTTTGTGGTTTCCAATTGATTTCATGATGTTTTTGTTCCAGTTCTCGATGAAATACGTTTCCCATGCCTTGCAGCCGTCCCCGTTGGTGGGGCAATCGTCCCGCGTGCAGTTTCTGCAAAAGGGGCTTTCCTTCCCCCCGTCTACTTCGTTTTTCATACTCCACCGCCTTCCGGTAGCTTTTCAAATTCCATCTTCCCGGCCAACTCGGCGATAAAGCTCTTTACCGCTCCGGGGAGCTTCTGGTAATCGTCCTCCCGCTTCTGGCACACTTGGAAGGATCTCTGGAAATTCGATGCAACCACGGACTGCACCGTTTCTGCGTCCATCAGCGCCCATTCCTTGAGCTGGGCGGGGCTTCCCACCGTCCGCTGTACCGCCGGTGGAAGCTTCCGAAACTCGTCATCTGCGCCGTACACGCTGTTTCTCAGTGCGCCCGCAACCAGCCCCCATGCCTCCATCTGGGTCATCTGCTCCGGAGAGCGCATTTTGTCAATGCGGTCTTTCAGCTGGCCAACCGTTGGCATAAAGCCCTTGGTATCCGTAGCCATGTATGCCTTAGCCGCCATCACCACCAAGTCAAATGGTTCATCCGCGAAAATGTCCGCCCACAGGCCGATCTTTGTTTTTGCGGCGTCCTCCGACATTCCCCGGAATGCGTCCGGGTAATTGGCTTGCAGAAGCGCCAAAACCTGATAGCTTTCCTGTTTATTCAACGCCGAATTCCTCCTCGTACAACCGTCTCAGCTTGTCCAGCCCGTGTTCCTCCGTGGCTCTTGGCTGCACACGGTTTCCGGCTCCGGACGTTCCCCGCCCCTCTGACCGCTCCCACGTCCGCACAGCGGCTTTCCAGTCCTTCATGGGGTTCTTGCCAACCATCCATCCCTTGGAGGCGTAGAAGTCAACGAATGCCTCAGGGTCAAGGCCGTTGCCTCGCTCCTGGCAATAGGCTGCCACTTCATCAACTGTGGGGGGGATAAAGCGTTTTGCTTTGGTTCCCCCTGGCAAGGGGGTAGGGGGATAACATTCGTTCTCTATCTCCCCCTCTTTCTCTTTCTCCTTCTCTTTCTCGCTTTCGCGTTCATCTTGCTTGCAGTTTGCTTCTTGTTTGCTTCCGTTTTGCTTGCCGCTTGCTTTTCTACTTCCACCGTCTTTCCCGCTCTTTGCTTTCCTTCTGCTGGAATCCAGATTCGGCTTTATGAGCAGAAACGCGATTTGCGCGGCATCGGACATTTTGGAAAAGTCCGGGTCTTCTTCCCGCAGGGCATAGGCGCAAATAGCGTCGTAAGCGTCGGCGCGGTCTGCCTTTTTCTTGATTCTGGAAACCGCATCGAAGAAGCTGGCGTAAAATGTAAATTGGGTTCTTTCGTCCATGGGTCAACCCTCGCGTTTCGTTTTTACGATGGAATATCTGGAAAAGGATACCGGCTCGTCGTACCGGTTTTTGCCGGTCACCCGCTCGGAGCGGATGGGGATTCCTTGCGCTTTCAAATCCCAAATTCTTGCACCCAGGCGGTAACAGCCGTACTCGGTAACAGCCTCGGCCTGAGTGATACTTCCATAGTCCTGCAAATGCCGCAGGATACGTTCACACTGTGTCACGGGGCGCCTCCTCTCCGGTGAGACGAACCGCCACGCATGGGCGGGTGCCGTACCGCTTGCAGACTGTGGCGTCTGTGATAGCTGCGTCATCCTTGTAGGCGATACCGTTCAGGGCGTCACACACAATCTTGCCTATGTTGTCCCAGTCGGGTTTCACCATGGGAAGAATCCGATTGTCAATCGCTTCTTCCTGCTTGCGCTTGCTCCACGAATGGGGAACGGGGTAGATTCCCGCAATGTCAACCCGGATAGTGCCGGTGAACTTTGCCCCGTGGGCTTCGCACTGGTATGCCCATGCTACCAGCTTTTCATAGTCCTTCGTTTTCTTTGGGGTGTATGTCTCACCGTTCTGGGCGAAGCGGGGGCGCTCCTTCCCTTGCGGAACGCCGGGAATCGTAAATTCAATCGTCACGTTTTCGCTCCTTCCTTACTGTCAATCTTTTTGAGGAAAGATTGATTTTTCCGGCCTAGAACGGCAAGGCGGGGTCGTCTTCGGTGATCTCCTGATATCCTCCGAACCCCTGCTGACTGTATCTGTTGCCCCGGGTCGTCTGCTGTGGGGCGCTGGGCTGCCCGTATCCGGCGTTTTGCGCCGTTCCGGTATTGGTGGTATCCTGAGAATTGCGCTTGCTGGAAAGCAGTTCAACGCTTGTGGTCACCACCTCAAACGCCCGGCGCTTGTTCCCGTTCTTGTCAGTCCAGTCTCTGGCTTGCAGCGCTCCGGAAACGGCCACGATATCGCCCTTATGGCCGTACTGCGTCAGGTACTCAGCACCCTGACGCCATGTGACGAAATCCAGAAAGTCGGTGGCATCCTTCGTCATTGGCCGCTTGACGGCGAGACTGTAGGAGCAGACCGCCGTCCCCTCCTGGGTTCTTCTCAGCTCCGGGTCGGCGGTGAGCCGCCCGACAAATTGGCAATTATTCATGTGTTCTCCTTCCTGTAAATCAGATCGTTTTCGTTCCAGCCGGGGTAAATGCCCATCAGGTACTCCCGGAAATACGCCCTCATTTCCATTCTCGCCGTGGTCTGGTCGTACCGGTTGTGGCATCTGGGGCAGAGGGTAAGCCCGTTCTGGGCAATGCCAAGCCCTCCCTGCGCCCGGGATATGTAGTGGGCGTTGCTCCATGCCAGAGGGGCAGGGGCGGGAGCGCCGCAGAATACGCAGCACGTCCAGCCGTCAATGCTGTCCCGCTGGGCAATCGCCATTTTCTCGCCCCGGGTGAAATCCCTCGCTTTGGTGTCCTTCCTCAACGCCATTCCTCCTTGAGCAGTTCCAGCTTGTCCGGGGGCAGGGTTTCAATGTCCAGCGCCTTGCAGTCCTGTATCAGATTGTCGATCAGCCGCGCCATTTGTTTGGGGTCGTAGGTGCTGGAGCCGTGGTATGCCGCCAGGTTCCGGCACCCAGGCACCTGAGACGCGCCCAGGCTGTCCACCAGCCATCCAAGGCCGTTTTTCTGCCAGCTCCGTGTGAACCGCTCCACGTCCTGTTCCCGGACGCACATGGGCGTGTAATTGTCTCCCACGCCCCGAACGGCGTTCCGGTAAACCTCTACCGGAGGAATCCCCATAGCGGCGGCAAGCTTGTGAATCAGCACCCATGCATAGGCGTTTGCGTCCAGGCTTCGCTTTTCCCGGTGCTCTTTCAAGGCCAGATCATAGGGCGCGGCCTTCATCTTTCGGATAAAGGCCATTGCCTTGCCCAACTCGGAACGGGAGGGCTTGACCATCAGCCAGCCGCCTTCCAGTTTGGCCTCTGTGAATGTAAACTCCGTCATGATTGCTGCCACACAAACGCCCGAAGGTTCTTTGTATCGTTGCGGATTGCAAGTCCGGTGATCCGCCCGGTCTTCTCGTCATAGGCGATTTTCTCAACGCTGAACTTGTCGTAGCAGTTGAACCGGGTCTTTCCGTTGAAGGAAGATGCTTTGATCTCTGCCTTATTGCTGGGAATCCAGACAAACGGGGACGTGTAAAGTTCTCTGCCGATACCCCAGCGGAACCCGGCGCGCTTGAAAGCGTCGCTTGCCTCGCCCTTTTTCTGGTTGCCTTCCTCGTCCTCCCGGCTCTCGATACCGCAGTCCCATTTCCATTGGATGCCGCAGTTTTCCTGGATAATCCCGATACCGGCGTACAGATTGCCCTTGATCTCCTTGTAGTCGTTCGTCCAGTTGCCCGCCCCTACAGTCTCGTCCAGCAAGTCCATGTCCGTCCTTGCCGTCTTGTACAGCAGACACACCAGGCCATTTTCCTTGACCTGCTTGACCTTGACCTCGATTTCGTCAGCGGTCAGGAACCGAAACATTCTCGCCATTGTCTTCCTCCTTAAATTCCAGCGGGCATTCATACCCAACTGTTGCTCTTGTATCCAGCAGATACTCCCCGGTCAACCGGCACTGCTTCCGGGCGTATGTTTCCATACACGGGCACAAATCACAGCACACATGACCCTCGGGGAAGTAAATGCTTGCCGTGGCCTTCTCGTACCACAGGCAGCTTTTTTTATCCGCCATAATCCACCTCAATCATAGGAAATCTCCCGCCATTCCTCCCGGCTGTCCATGCAGAGGTCGCAAATGGCATCGTCCCGGATTTTCCAGTATCTGTGTCCCACGGTTCTCCCGCAACAGATGCACACCGGAATGCTGCTGTCCGTTGCCTGGGGATCGTACAGATAATCGTAATCCGGATTCACACCAACATCATCCATTGACTTTCCTTTCTCCATTTGATATACTGCAAATGGTAGAGATTTTTTATATCGCTTGCCGTCCCCGGTGCTGTAACATCGGGGGCGGCTTTTTATTAAAGAACAACCACGACGTGCCCGCTCTGAATTTCGGATTCCAGTGCCTTTTCCAAGTATTTCTTTACCGTATTCCGGGCGGAAAGCTTCCACATGCCACCGTCGGCTTCAATGAAAGAAATGTTTCTTTCGTTGATACGAATGAGAAATTGAGATTCCGGCTGCTCAACCTCCTGGAACGTGCGGTAAGGCCGCAGCTTGATAATGGGTCGGATGGACGCATTGGATTGAAGGTCGATGCCCTTCTTGGTGACAACGCTGGTAGCAACGCCATTGTCGTTGTACGTGACTTTGCTTCCAGTGGTGATATCGGATAGCAGTTTCAAGGCATACTCCGTATCCGCCGTGGGTTGGAATCTTGTGCGCAGCGCGATCAATGCCTCTTCAAACGGCAAGGACACCTTCTCATTCCAGCCGGGAACATCGGTCGCATTGGCAGTATACGGGTACTCGCGGTTGTTACGCAGCTCCGCAGATGGGTGGGTGAAGCACTTTACCGTTTTGTGATCGGGAATCGTGATATAAACGGTGCTGTACCTCTGTACCGCCTCCGTTTTTACAAACGCTACCATGGCGTCGAGGCTGGAAAGCTGAATATTATCTACAATTTCCAGATCAGGCTTCACCTCGGCATAGCCACCTTCTGCGTCCGCAATAAAATCATGGTTCCCGGACGTGAACAGGTGCGGCGCACATAGTTCCTGAATTTTTTCGATTGCTTCTTTCAACATTGTTTTTCCTCCTATCAGGCCATTTTAATTATTTTCAGAGACGCGGGGGCTTCCTGCTCTTCTCCGTCCATGGACATCTGCCCTGGAACCTGGGGCACCATTTCGACAACCTGGCACTCTCCAGTGCTGTCATCCCCAGCAACCCAAAGGGTTGTTCTCGCGGGCGTAGTAGGCGCAAGTGCTGATTTTACCGCAACACTGACGCCGATGTTCTGTCGATCATCGTCCGGTGTAAACTCGATTGTGAGCGTCAGCTTTCGTTTCTGCGTCGGTTTGGTGTTGGGGTCAAGGATATTATCAATGACTTTCGCCATCTCCAAATCCACGCGCTCCTGAAACGCGCCCCTTGCCATCTGCAAAATTGATTTTGGATCGTACATTAGAAATCCTCCTGTTTTTAAGATGTGTATCCTTTACCGCCCTCTGATGCAACGCCCGATACCGGCACCCATCAGGATAGCGCACACCCACATTGCGGGAACTGCCGCCCTGTCTGCCAGCAAACCGGCCTGCTGCCACCAGAAAAGCACCAGATTCAGCCCCGCATATGGGAGAACGCGGAAAACGCATCCCTTGATATTGAACGGCTTCCGGTTCTCCGGCACCGGCTCCCACCGGGCATCCACGGGCTTGCTTCTGCTTGCCATATCGTTCACCTCCTGTCGTGGTTTTTGTGAACTACGTCGAAAAGCTCCACGTTCTCGTCGTCAAACGCCTTGCTTTCCTTCGATTCCAGCAATAGGGATTCCCGCAGATGCTCATTTTCCCGGCGCAAGCGGCGGTTCATCTCCGCCATTGTACGAAGCTGGGTCGTTTCGTTGGGTGTCATTTGGTGTTCTCCTTGTAGGGCTTAACGTCGGAATCACAAACCCACTGACCCCGGCCACGGCAATTTTCGTAACGTTTACCTTGCTCACAAATACAAATAAGCCTGACGGTTTCACCGATGCTAAACATGTGGAAGCGAGATCTCCCTACAATCACGAACTTGTCTCCCACCTTCGGCTCGCTCTCCTTTGGCTTGACCTCCTTGCGCTTCTTCTCAAAAAGCCGCTCAACGGCGACCCTTGCGCCCTCCGCTCTGCTGTAGGTATCCGTCGGATTGCACCGGGCTTCTGCGGTCTTCACGTCCCGCCCGCCCCGTTTCAGCGTGGCCGTGGTAATCATCCCGTCAAAGCGGAGTTCCACGGTGCAGGGTTCCCGCCCAGGCTCGGCAAGGCCGGAAATCATGTCATCATCCCAGCACCAGCCGTATCCGATATTTTCGCCGTAATCTTCCTCCATCCAGTATCCGGACAAAAGGCATTCTCTGATCGTCATGACTTTTCCCAGCCACTTGTCCATTTTCCCGAAATTGTTCATGGGGCCGGTTCGGTGGTCTACAATCCGCACCTTATCCCCAACTTTGTATTTCGCCATAAATAACTCCTTTCAAAAGTTCGGCGCTCTGCCGTATGTCTCGCGGTAAATCCGCTCGTAGATGTCCGGCTGCTCTTTCATGAACGCTCTGACCCGTTCCCCAAGCTCCCGGATCGCGTTTGACCGAAGCAGCTCTGCTCGTACAGCTTGCAAATCTGCTCCGCTCTGGCCAGAAACTCGTCTGTTTTCGGGGAGAAGCGCCGTAGTGCCAGCACATCGCACAGTTGGGGTTTGGAAATGATGAAGCCCTCGTTCCGAAGCTGCTGAATCAGCCAGTTGTTCCGAAGATTGTAAGTGTTCAGCGTCTGCCGGATATACTTTGCCAGTTTCTCCCGCTCCCCGTAAGACTGCGGGAGGTTCAGTTTTGCCATCCATTTGTCCCTCCTCCTTAGATGAAATTCTCTGAACATTTTTTCCACAAAAGACTTGAAAATCTGAGTAGCGCATGGTATACTGAATTTGCCGAAACAATAAACCATCCGCTACTCGCCGGAGTTTGAATTTCCGAAAACTCGGATTTCATACCCCGTGATTTTCTGCACCCTTTTTGGAACCGGTGTTCATGAACGTATTATAGTTCATTCTGTTCACCGTGTCAACATGAAAAACGGCATTTTGTTCATTTTGTAAGAATGAACAAAATGAACGGAGGGAAATTGTATATGTTTATTGACAAATTCATGTATCTTTGCAAACAGAAGGGCGTGAGGCCGTCCATTGCATTGGATAACATCGGAATGGCGCGTTCAAATTTGTCTAAATGGAAAAAATGGAAAGCTGATGGCCTTGAAGGAAAGACCCCGTTTGATTCCAGCCTCCTAAGCATTGCTGAGTATTTTGACGTTCCGGTGGAATACTTCTCCGAAGAAGCCCCGGAAACAGAAAAAGCCCCGGCTCCCAGCAAGGGAACCGAGGTTTTCATGAAGATGTATGATATGCTCACGCCCGATAGGCAGGCGCGTCTTTATGAAGCTCTGTCTGATCTTGTAAAAGAGCAGATGCAAGAGCGATGATCTTTTCCTTGTCCTCTTCACTAAGCTGTTCAAACATCTTCAAAGCTTCCTCCCGCATGTTGTTTCTCTCCTTTACTTTTTATCATTATCGAACGCCTGTTCGGCTTACGCGCTGGTTATAACATACTATCTGTCCAATAAACCGGACTAATTAAAAAATTGCACAAAAAATTTTTCTCTTCGTTGAGATTATATGTCGAACGTGGTATTATTTTCCTGTAGAATTGTCCAGTTTGGCGCTGATATAAATAGTTGGAAAGGACGTATGTCGCATGGAAGGATATGAATTGGAAAGCTATTCCGAGCAAACATTTGAAAGCATAAAGCACATTGACGAATATGGCCAGGAATATTGGCTTGCCAGAGAACTTGCGCGAGTTCTTCAATATGCGGACTGGAGAAACTTTGAAAATATTCTCTTTAAGGCGATGGACGCCTGCAAGAACAGTGGAATTTCTATCGAAGACAATTTCGGCGAAGTTACCAGTTTCACAAAAATGAACACCGGAAGTGTCCGCAAAATTAGTGATTATGCACTAACTCGCTATGCGTGTTACTTGATTGTGATGAACGGCGACCCTTCTAAACCCGTAATAGCTGTCGGTCAGACATATTTTGCGGTAAAAACGCGTCAGCAGGAATTGATTGACAACTACGACCAGCTTTCCGAAGATCAGAAACGATTGGCAATTCGTGATGAGATGACCGCTCACAACAAGTCTCTTGCGGAAGCGGCACAAATGGCCGGAATTGAAGATCCACGGGACTACGCAATATTTCAAAACAAGGGCTATCAGGGGCTATATGGCGGACTGGGAATGAAGGAGATTCACGCACGAAAAGGCTTAAAAAAGAGCCAGAGAATACTGGATCACATGGGAAGCACTGAACTTGCAGCAAATCTCTTCCGCGCCACCCAGACGGATGAAAAGCTTCGCCGCGAAGGCATTCGCGGCAAGCAAGCTGCAAACAATACGCACTATGAAGTTGGGAAGAAGGTGCGTCAGACCATAAAAGATTTGGGTGGCACCATGCCGGAAGACCTGCCTACGCCGGAAAAGAGCATTGCTCAAATTGAGCGTGAGCAAAAGAAGCTGAAAGGCGAACGCGAGTAAATCTTCCGCCAGAATCAAGGATTGCCCCGCCACCCGTGCCACAAGGTGACGGGGCTCGCCGCCGGAATGGTGTGTCCCTTACCTTTGGCTAGTATGATAATACTGTTTATCCGTTGGTGACGTAAAGGTGCATCCGGGTAATTCAGTCGTTTTCAGCGTAATTCGCAGGATTTTTTCGGAAAGGGCGAGCAGAAAATGGAAAAACGGAAAATAATACAACAAATATCGACGATTTGTGATAATCTGCCCGCAAAGATGAAATGGGCAAAGGAGGAACAGCACAAAACCAATCAGCAGATTATCGACAGCACAGGGCTAAGTGAATCCATGGTTAAAAAGTTTTTCTCCGGCCACCTGACTGGCCCCAGTATTTATGATGTGACCGCCATTGCCATTGACCTTGATCTGTCCCTGGATGAGCTGATGGAGCTGTGCCCGCCGAAGCAAGACCAGAGCGCGGAAATCGAACGGCTGAAAACCGAAATTTCACACAAGGAAGAACTTATCTCGGAAAAAGATAACGCCATCTCCCGGCTAGAAGAGCGCAGCCACATGATGGATAAAGAAATATCCGCCGTCCGGCATAACTGGAAGCATGTGACTTATGGAGCCGCAGGGCTTGCGGTTCTGTTCGGCATCTTCCTTATGGTATATGTCTTTCTGGATATGCAAAACCCGAATCTTGGCCTGTTCCAGTCCGGCCACGCCTCGCCGATCGTTTATGTCGCGGCCTTTTCCATTATCGGAACATGCCTGTATATCGTCCGAACTGTGATAAAACGAAACACAAAAAGGGGGAAACACGATGCAAACAATACCAATTGATCTATCGGCTCTTACGCCGGAGGAAAGACAGCAGTTTGCAGATAATCCCTCCGTTCTTTCCTCGGACTGCGAGGCGGTCTGCTGCCTGTATATGCGCTACAGTTCCGACCGGCAGACAGAGCAGTCCATCGAAGGGCAGCTCCGGGAGCTGATAGCCTATTGCAAGCACCACAGTTACCGTGTCGCCGCCATTTATGTTGACCGGGCGATTTCCGCCCACGCAAGCATGGACAAGCGGCCAGCGTTCCAGCAGATGCTTGCTGACAGCGCCAGATCGTCATGGAAAACCGTTTTGGTTTACAAGCTGGACAGATTTGCCCGGAACAGGGAAGACAGCGCCATTGCCCGTATGCGGCTCAGGAAGAACGGCTGTAACGTGGAATCCGCGAAAGAGGGAATTTCCAAGAACCCGGAGGGTGTGATTCTGGAAGCCCTGCTGGAAGGTATGGCGGAGTATTATTCTCTAGAGCTGTCCCAGAAGGTACGTCGCGGCATGAGCGAAACAGCCAGAAAAGGGAACAGTACAGGCGGCACTACACCGCTAGGATACACTGTCGTGGATAAGCGCCTGCAAATCGACCCCATGACTGCCCATTTGGTGGAGGAAGCATTTCGCCGGTATGCAGACGGCGATACCGTGGCCGCGATCTGCGACGATTTCAACGCCCGCGGATACCGGACAACGCGGGGAACGAAATTCAACAAGTCCAGTTTTAAGAACGTGTTCCGGAACGAAAAATATATCGGGGTTTACAAGTTTGACGATGTTCGCACAGACAACGCCGTCCCCAGAATTATATCCGATGAGCTTTGGCGGGCTGTACAATCCAGGCTGAAAGCCAGCGAGCAAGCCCCAGCTAGAGGTAAGGCGAAGGTGCCGTATCTTTTGTCGGGGAAAATTTTCTGCGGTCACTGCGGCGCTCCCATGGTGGGAGAGTGCGGCAGAGGAAAAGGCGGGAAGACTTACAATTATTATTCCTGCGCCAATAGAAAGAAGGCCCGCTTATGCGACAAAAAGCCAGTCCCGAAGGACTGGCTGGAAGATGTGGTGGCTCAGGACGCTCTTGACGTACTGACAGACGAAATTATCGAATTTGTGGCAGAAGTAGCCGCCCAGCAGTCAGAGGAAGACATTCAGAAGAATACACAGATTCCGGTCATACGCAAAAAGATTTCTGAAATTGAAAATAAAATCCGCAATCTGACGAAAGCGCTTGAATGTGCTTCCGTTGCGCCGGACGCTATTGTGGAAAGGCTTGCTGAATTGGAAGCCCAGAAAAGGGGGCTGTCTACACAACTATCCGATGAAGAACGCGGCGTGATTCCGCTCACAAAGGAATCTGTCGTGGTTTATCTGAAAGCGGTAAGAGAAAAGGCGGTTCCGCTGGAAACCCAGAAAGCAATGCTTATTGAAATGCTTGTAAATTCCGTCACCGTTTACGATGACGAACCGGGATTCCTGAAATTTGTGACCGCCTACCGGCTGACGCAGATCCCATCAAAGACATACCGCGTTCCTACTCCGGCAGTATCCCCGTGTTCGGATATAGGGCGCGTTGGGTCACCATTGGACGCAAATCCGAACACAATTACCGTTGTGGGAATGGTTTTCATCCAAACCAGAAGACACGCCCTGCCTTGATTGGCAGGGCGTGTTTCTTTATTTTTTATACATACCCTGCACCACTCCGACGTTCTCCGCCCGCTCAATATCTCGCTTGTGCAGGTACTCATAGACGGCCATCATGGCCGCAGGCGGTTCGCCCTTCTGCTTGCGGTATTCCTCAATGTGGGAAACAACGGCCTTGTGCAGGGCGTTCATGTGGTTCATTTCCTCCCCGCTCAGCCTGTAAAACAGGTCTGCCAGTTCCGGGTCGTCGTGCTTGTATTCCACGGCCAGCTCTGCGTAGGTGTGCGCGTCTTCCAGCTCGTCCTCAATATGCTCCATCAGCAGTTTGATTTCTTTCATATAGCCTTACGCTCCTTCCTTGATGTACGCATACAGCGTATCCAGCTCTTTCTTCCCTATTTTGATCGTAATTTTCAGCATCGGGATTTCCACAGGGATAGGGTCGCTGATGTACGGCTTGGCGGCGTTGTACAGAGCGTCTACATCGACTGCGTTGCGCCCTTTATCGTAAACGCCCAGAGCCTTAAACATGGGGTGCTCCGCATACTGGGCGATAATATTCGGAATGTTGGCCGTCAAGAGGCCACCGGCTCCGGCAATCAGAACTCTGTCCCAGCCGTTTAGGCTTGGGGCAATATCTCGGTCAATGAATTTTGCAATTCCAGACTGGACGGTATCCATAGAAACCATAAAAATTACCTCCTTGAAAATGTGGGGCGGCGGTTGCCGCCCCTTTGACTGGGAATCAGTTGCCGTTGCAGCACCCACCGCCGCACTTGGGCAGAGGGTTGTAGAGGGACTGAGCCGTGGTGGTGGTTCCAGTGGTCACGTCTGCAACCATCTTTGGATAGAAGGTTGCGTTTGCGTAGGTCACGATGGAATTGTCACCGCAGCAGCGCCGCTCCGCCTCGATCTGGATTTCCCTTGTCAGGTCGGACTTAACAGCCGCGATATCCTGACGGGCCAGGGTGAAGCTGTCCTCCGTCCGCTGATTGTGCACAGCCTGGTCGCACAAGGTCTTGCGAATTTCCTTCAACTGAGCGTCAATGTAGGCGTACAGCTGGAGGTCTTTCTGGTCATTGTAGGTATTGGCTTTCAGCAGAGCGATTTCGGAATCCTTGGCGGCAAGCTCCTGCTGCTTTGCCAGGTCGTAACGGCTTACAGGCGTATTCTCACTACACCCGCCAGGACCAGGCATTGTGCCACGGTTACCCAGGGCCAGAGCGCCGATACCGCCCATAGCGTTCAGAACGCCCAAGGCCAAACCAGCAATGCCAGTACCAAGACCGGCACCAGCGACACCTTTGGAGGCATATTCCTTTTCGACTTCAACCATAAATAGAAGTCCTCCTTCAAAATATATTCTAGGAGGTGGCCACCTTCTATCTACAGAATAGCAAAAATCCCGACGGTAGAATCATCATCTACTCGTCGGGATTTCGTCAATAAATCGTCAATAAATCGTCACGCAGAATCAGAATTTCAGATTTTCAGGGAGCTTGTCACTGTACTTTCTGCACAATTCGTATTCTATCCGCAACTTTTTAACCGTTCTTGTGATAGTGGCTTGGGACACACAAAACTTGTGGCACTGTTTTGTCTGGCTCCATCCGGCGGCTCGGGTGCGGATGATCTTTTCCTCCAACGGCGTGAGAATCGCCAGAGAACAGAACTCATCCAGAATCACCCGATTCCACGGGACTTTATCCACTTGTCACATCAGTCCTCCTTTGGGGAACTGTAGGTTCTTGCCAGTTTGCTGTCAGCGATACCGGCGGTGGTTGGGTCGTTCACAACGCCCAGAATCACCAGCAGGGCAAACACGGCGTTCACCACGGCCAGCAGCTTGTCGCCAATCTCGCCCAAGTCCAGCGTAAATCCGAACAGGGCGGCTACCGTCTGCACCAGCAGAAGCAGCGCGGGAATTGCGGCCAGCCAGAAGTTCTTGTTCTTGACACGTACAATCCAGTTAATCATTTTGTTTTCCTCCTTAAAAATCAGCCCAGCCCAAGCCGGGCAAGAATAAACCCTACAACAGCGGCTACGACAATGTAGATGACCCTTTCTACAACCGATTTCCACCGCTTGCCGGGTTCGGATTTCAACTCCTGCACGTCCGTGCAGAGGCCGTCAACCTTCTCCCCGGTGACCTCCACCTTCTCCGCCATGACAGCAACAGACGTTGCCAGCGTGTTCACCGCTTCCGTGTGCCGTTCCAGCGCGTCCAGACGGTGGGAGTTGGATTTGCTCCGCTGTTCTACCGCAGAAAGCCTCCCGGCGATTTCCGTTTCTTCCATTGGCATACTCCCTTCTCAACCATTCCAACGGCTGTACTTCCCGTTGTCCTCGTGAATGCCCCATCCGTACAGCCCCAGACCACCCCGCCCGGGGATTTTCTCGGCCTGCACCTCCCGGGCTATGGCATACAGTTTCTCCGGGGAGATAGCCCCCGAGAGGTCTACGGCCTGCCCCGTGGTGTGTAGGGAGTTGGATACTCCGCCCACTTCGGCATTGTGCCGCTTGCACCGCACCCCGGAATTCACATTCAGGGGAACCCCCGCCCTGCGGCGTATCTCATCCGCCATGCGGACGGTTTCCTCTGCGGGTTCTGCGGGGAAGCCGTTGCAGTATTTCCCGCCGCACTGACACCGGAACTCCTCACGAGTGAAGTACCGGATATCGTCCCAGAACGACCCCGTCTTCGGCGCGTCGCTGCTCTCGGGCTTCTCTACCCTTACCGCCGTCCCGGCAATCGCGCCAATCAGCATTTTCTGGGTAGCGGCTCCCGGAATCCCGTCCACGGTAAGCCCGTAGTCGGCCTGAAACGCCCGGATAGCCGCCTGGGTATTCCTGCCCTCGATGCCGTCAATCGTGCCGGGAGAATAGCCCAGATAGGTCAGGAGGCATTGAATTTGCTTTACCGTCATACGTTCACCTCTTCCCAGCCCTGAGGGTATGCGGACGGCGACCATACATTATTGTCCAACGTGGAGCGGTACACTTTACTGTCCTCCGTGCAGCAGTCGCCCTTATTGTAGGGGCTGGTAGCCATAGCGACGAATGGCAAAGCTTTCGCCGGGTCGGTGCTCCAAACAAACCCCCACTGCGCTGGAAGTTCCTCTGGCTCCTGAATGTAGATAGTGCTGTCATAGGGCTGCACAAGCCGCACCACACGGCCAGCAGACGACTGACACACAAACCCGGCTTTGCGCTCCAACATGTTTTTGTTTGCCAGAGCAGCCTTGAAACTTGGAATATTACTATCCGCCGCGTTCAGTTCGGTGCCTGTCATGTCCGGGGCTTTCTCCTGCAAGGCAAGCGCATTCGCACGCCCCTGGGCATACATGATGCTTTTTCTTTCCTCTTGTGTCACAGACTGTCAACCCCTTTCTTATAAGCTTCATCCAGCTCTTTCAGCTGTTCCTCACCACCGCTGGATTTTATTTCCATGATTTTCGCAAGAATGGCGTTTTTGCGTCCTTCTATGGTCATCATGTGTTATTCACCCCCAGCGCGGTTTCAATTTCAGACAAGGCGGCTTCGTACTCGGCGTTCTGAGCAGCGAGAGCCTGATACTGCTCCCGCTCATACTCCCGTTGGGCGGTGTCCAACTCTGCCCACGGCTTCCACGGGGCAATCATCTCACCGGTAAACACCACGCCATCAGCACGTGTCCATGTCTGCCCTGCCGGGATGAAGCGGTAGCCCTCGATGTAAGCGTCGCACTTACCATCGAATGCGTCTGTCTCGATTGTGGTCAGCCCCTCGGCGGTGGAGGTGTGACACTTAAAACTGGAATCTATGTAAATCGTTTTCATGCGCCGCCCTCCTATTTCATCAATTTGATTTCCGTCGCGGTGTACGTAATCGTCAAATACGCGGTATGCCTACCGCCAAAACCGATACTGTGAAGCCCGGACAGGGCAGATATGTCAACCGTTACCGTGGTAAGATCGGTACCGATTGCTGTCGAAGCAACTACGGACGAACCACTGTACACCTCCAATTTTGTATCGGAGCCGCCCGACGCTTTGCACGTCGCTTGAAGCGTGCTATACTCTGTCAAGTCAATTTGGCCTTTTGTATGTGCAGAAATGATTCTGTTGCTGTTGAAGTTATTTACCGACTTAACCGTCAATTCTGCTTCTGCAGTTACAGCGCTGTTCGCAGGCATTTCCCACTCACCGGCTATAATGTCGCTCGGGGCATTGGGTTTGAACAGGAACAGCGCATAGCTCAGCTCCACAGAGGTGCTCTGACCATCCGTGGTGATAGTTACGGCCTTGCTGTCGGTCTCCGTCCCGCTTGTGGAGGTCACCGTCCACGTCCCGGCGTTCGGCACAATGCAAGCCCATGTACCGCTAGTGTCTGGGGCGGATATAGTCGTTGTACCGTCAGAGCAAGTACAGGTCGAACCGGCGGGATAGGTGATGTTGATGGTGGCTGCGAAAAATGCAATCACGGTGGAATAATCGGTTGTGACCACAACATTCTTTTGGGCGGTCTTGCCGTCACTGGTGATGGTAACTGTCCACGTCCCGCTTGCAAGCCCCTTGAACACCACCACGCCGCTGGTGCCGGAGTTCTTGATCTTACTCTTGCCGTCCTTGGAAACAGTCACAGTGACGTTCGCAGGGGCTGTGACGGTAAGTGTGCCGCCTGTGCCGCCGCTGGCGCCAAATCCATATAAAGGCACTGCTAAACTCATACGTACACCTCCACCGTGATGGGAATGTCCACCGTGGGCTTGTCCTCAAGGCAGGTAAACGTCACCGTACTGCCAGACCGGGAAGCGAAGCTCACCATGCCGCACGCCTCTTTCAGCGCAAGATTGGTGGCCGTGTTGCTCCCGTACACTGGATAAGCCATCGCACGTTTTGTATCCGTCAGACCGGAGACCGTAACAGACTGGGTATACGGGGCGCTGGCAGACCAACCGGCAGCAGTTAACGTTGCAGTCTTTGCAATCGTTTTGGCATTACTTAACGCCGTATCTACGTACCCCTTGGTTGTGGCATCAGCGCCGTCCGTGGGCGCACCTAATGCTTTGATTTGATGGGAGTTCATGACAATATTTCCGGTCATTAGACCGCCAGCACTAGGCAATGCCCCGACATTTTCAGCTTCTAGCTCAACGTTGCCATTGGAGTTAGGTTCTTTGCCGCACACTTTGGATACAGCACCGGTGCCATCCAAGCCCATACGGGAGACGGAGTAGGCATAAATCGGGGTTCCGGAATTGAACGTCATTGCAACTCGCGTCCACAGGTAAGCGCCCTGTGCTACCGCGGGAATGCTGCCTTGCCAGTTTCCGGACGGTATAACATTCCCGGATGTGCTGGCTTGATATGTTACGGACTGGCTGGTCAACAGCGCCGGGTTCCCGATGTCGCCCTTTTCGCCCTTGATCTCGAACCACTGATACTTCGTCCAGTCCGTTGGGGCAGTTGCGGAATTGCCGCTGTATACGCCCATCCAGTTGTCAGGGAGAACACCGAAGCTGTGAGAAGCCGCCGTTGGCTTCTGAGACGCGTACCGAATCCAGACGTATGCGTTGTCGCCCTTATCGCCCTTTGCGCCGTTCGTGACGGTAAACGTGCTGGTGGTATTATCGTTATAGGTAATACGGTACGTGTCTACCAGCCCGCTGACGGAGACTTTGGCAATGGTTGAAATGCTCCGACCGTTTTTTACGGTGAAGTCAAAGGTAGTGGTGTCCGCCATGGTGATACGGTATGTATCCGTAAGGCCGCTGGTAGACTGCTTCACGATGCTGCTGATACCGCCATGGCCGTCAGCTGCGGCGGTCAGCCAGTTCAGAAGAATTTGGCCCGTCAGCTTCTTTGCCGCGCCGTCCTGCTCCATTACAAGAAGGTCGGTTGCTTTTACCTGTTCAGCGGCAATCAGCTCAGATATTGCTTTATCTGCGATAAGTCATCCCTCCTCGACGTCAGTCTCTTTTTCGGGCGCAGGAGGCGCAGACAGCGCCTGCACCACTTCTTCAATGGCCTGCATACTGCCCAGCATTCTGTCCCAGTTCTCCCGTCCTGCGACCTGAACGCCCTCAAGGGTATTCAGGACTGCCCTAAGTTTCATTACAGGGTTCATTTTTACTCCTTTCCCAGCACCACACGCACCGCGCCGTTTTCCGGTACGATAGCGATTATCTTCGTATATTGGGCGGCGTACTGCCCTTCCCACCACATTTGCACCGTCTCAGCGGGATTTGCAAATACCGTGGCAATCGTCGCCAGGGATTCCCCGAGAATTCGGATGTTTATCTGCCCCGCCGGGGGAAAGGGGTTGAAATAATCGCAACCAAATTCTTTTCCTGTTGCTGTTTTTAGTTTTTCCACATATATACCTCCTTGTTACGACCAAACAAGCACTTTCGCCGTGCTGGTTCCGCCGGAAGCATTTTTGTATATGATTGTCGCTCTATCAATTTGGTGCCCTTCAATGGTTAGATCGTTTGTATCCAGCGACCCCGCATGAAACGCGGGTACGGTAGTCCATCCATTGACGCATCCATAGGCATAATCGCCATTGGCGAGGCTGGCGTTAATACCGCCGGACACCGCGTAGTTACCGATGGAACCGCCATATATCTGCCCGCCGTAGCCGCCTGAGATACTGCCGGAAGTAATGCCGCCGCCGTTGAAATACCCGTCGTCACCACCATAGTCAATCCTACCGGCGCTGACGCTTCCCCGGAAATAGCCATTCTCCGCATACAGATTTCCGGTCGGCGTAATCTGCACACCGTTAGCCTCTGAGCCGCACTGAATGCCGTTGACACCAATGTAAATACCCCGGCTGTTGGTGCCGTTCCAGACCTGATTGTTATAGCTCAGGTAGTCGGATTGGATATCAAGACCGCCGATTTTGCCGCTTAAGGCGATGAACTTTCCACGGACTTCTGCACCGGATTTGGTGACTTTGAACACCGTGGTATTGTTGGCCTTGACCGTCCAGGAATCGTCAAGCAGCTCCCAGCCAAAGGACGAACTGTCACCGCCGGTTTTGGTCACCCGCGCGGAGATCTGGTCGCTCTGAATGTCCAGCCGCGAGGTGAGTTTGTCCCCCTGTTCGATACGGGCAGAGACTTCGGCGGAAATCTGGTCGGCCTGAATTTTTAGTTGTGCCCTGGTTTCTATAAACTGACGTTCTACTTTACGTGTTTCGTGGGATTTATAGGGAACGGATTCGTCGATTTCCTCAGAGCCGGGGGCGGAAACATCCGCGCGTATCATTTTCCCGTAGGACTTCGACACGCTGTAGATGCCGCCATAGGTTCCTTTAACCTGAACCGCGTCTCCAATCTCCGCCGCCGGGTCTAAGATTGCTCCTGTAGCCGTATACGTCTGGTAGGAATAGCCATTGATTCTGGCCAACATATCGTTTGCCATTTTCTGAGTCCCGAAAGGGTTTTCGGAGATCAGTTCCTTGCCGCTGTCTGTACCCGCCGTATACTCCACGCCGTCAGCAACCTTCAACGTGACGCGGCTGTACGCGCTGAGTGGGTCTGATATTTTCAGGCTGTCGGCGGCAGACCCGATGATGAACTTATCAAACAAGGATTCTGACACCTCCAAACGTGATCGCTCTGTTATCGCTTCCGCCAACAATCAGATAGTTGGTTTCCTTCGGAAGCCCCGTGAGCGTGACCAGCATCAATTCTCCGGTGGCCGTCATAGCCCAGGAGCCGGTGTACATTGCACCGATGTAGCCAATGACCTCACGGCAGCTGTACCCGGCAGGGTACGGGATTTCGTAACCAGAGGTGACGATTTGATATACCCGGCTATCCAGCGAGATTCCGACTGCATCGGAAATCTCTTTCAGAACTTCAATGTCACGTGCAGGCCAGTTAAGGGAGGATTCTGCCGGATAGTCTTCTTCCAGAAGCAGCATCCCGTCGTATCCGTGGAGCGTTAGCTTTGTCCGGTCACCGATCTCTCCTTCGCTCCGTTTGTCAATGTAATACTTTCCTTGGGGTAGCCATTCAGAGGCGGCATTCTCATTTGCAGCTCTGATATATGGCCGAAGAAGCGCACGTTTTGGGATATCACCATAGGGATGAATCATTTCAACGTTGATCTCACCGGCGCAGGTTTTTCCAACGTCAGGAGAATCGGAAAGAAGCGGTTGCTTCTGCTCCATGGATATCAGCAGTTCTTCACCGTAGCCGGTTTCGGCGCCACCGCTATCTACCAGAATGCGCACTCCGCCGAACGTGATTGCGCTTCCGCTTTTGTCAATTAGCTTTCCGGTATCACCGATGCAGAGGCGGTTTTCAAACCAGTGGTTGCCAGCTACAATGTCCCGGTATTCCTGTGATACGTTCTGCATAAGTGCCCGTCACCTCTCAATCAGGGGGAAGGTAATGCCGCTCCACCAATCGTCTTCCGGCTTCTCTATCAGAAAAGATGCAGGGTTATTGTTGGAGTACATGGTCACATTGTTGCGGTACCCGCTCATAGGGTCGTAGTAGTCCACGGTCACATATTCCGGGAGAATGGTATGCAACACGGTCATAGCTTCCTCAGCCTTTAGCGGGCGGCAGGTGATGTCCAGACGGATTTTGGTTGTCACCCGGCCACGTTGCATTGTTCCGTCCATTGTGCGCCCGGAATTGGGTGCGTCAATGTCGTTGCGCTGCCACTTTACGCCCTGTTTGGCGATGAACGGCATGAAGTCCACGCCGTTTATCTTGAGCATCATCTTCATGCCGTTTTCACTCCTTTCGTTTATCCATACATTCTTGCGTTCCTGCGCTGGGCATCCCGGACAGCCCGGTCAAAGTCATATCCGCCGCCACCTCCGTTGCCCTGATTGCGCATTTCCGCGATAATCTGCTGAGCGACAGCGTACAGAGCGTTGATAAGGTCTTCGTTTCCTTCACGGGTGGCCGTTGCGATGCCCTCAACGATCTGGTCATTGTTGGCAACTGCGGTGCGGTTTCCGATAGAGCCAACAAGTTCTGCCCCGGCTTCTCTGGCAATGAACAGCTGGCCTTGGTCTACGAAACCACCGTCGGCATAGCGCGGAATAGAAACGGTGGGAATCGCCGAAATGCCGCCCGTATATCCGATGGTGTGCATAAGCGCATTGACGGCGGATATAATGGTATTTGTCGCATAGACGATGGAGTTAAGCCCGGTCGCCATGTTCCCTAGCACGTTGTTCCAGTACCCGGCGAAGGAAATACTCACGCTTGACCAAAGGCTTGTCCACCCGCTTAAGAACTGATTGGAGAATGTCTTCTGCGTTTCCAAAATGTTGTTGAATGCCGAAGAAAGCTTTGGGGTTTCCTCCACCATTCCCGCAGAGAATCCTGTCACCAGCTTTGAACCAGCATCTTTCAGATTCGTAAAGATTCCGGTGGAAAGCTCAATGGTTCCGGCGTCACCAGTCAGTTGCTTCATCGTGGTCATAAATGCGATATAATCGGTCAGAAGCGTTACCGCCGTCTCTAATTCCCCGTTCGCAGTGGTAAGCTTTTCATTCAAAACGGATGCGTCACTTGCTACGGCTCCGACCTTATCCGCAAAATCACGAATCGGATTCCCTGTGAAAAGTTTCCTGAAACCACTGACAATGCCGTCCCAAGTGATGCTGCCCATGCTATCGGTATAATTGGAGATTTCAGACGCCAAGCTGGTCATGAACACCGTAAAATCGTGTGTGTCAGACGTAAGCTGTGGAAGTGTACCATTCAGGTCGCGCATAGATGGAGCCAAATTGTCATTAAGCTCGTCTGCAACCGCGACAAGACTTTCCGTAAACAGTATGAACGCGCCTGCCAATTCAACGAGGATTGCCGTTCCAAGCCCGATAGCCAACGGGAGAAGTCCGGCACTTGCAACGGTCGCTACTCCAAGTGCGGCTGTAACAACGCCGATTCCGACAAGCAATCCGGTTCCGATACCTATTGCGGTGGCGATATCCTCGCCATTATTCAAAACGGGTTCCCACGCTTTGCCAATTTCGTCCAGCCCTTTTCCGACGCCCCAAATTTCCGCGAGGAACAGGGCGGTCGCAACTCCGAGTTCCAAAAGAATAGCCGTTCCAATTCCAACGTTCAAAGCTACCGTTGCTCCGGCAGTGCCAAGGGCATAACAGGCGACGCCAATAGCGGCCATGAGTACAGTTCCGACGCCAACAGCGATGGCGACCGTTCCGGCATTTTCAATGACCGGTTGCCACGCTTCGCCGACCTTGCTAAGCTCCCAGCCAAGAACCGCGATTGCGCCAACGAAGATGATTGCGCCAGCGGCGACTTCCGCAAGAATCCCCACGCCAAGACCGATGTTTTTTGCAAGGCTGAGCATTTTGGGGCTTAGATTTCCGCCGATTGCATCGCCGAGGTTCCCTGCCGCCTCTGCTGTCTGCGATACAGATTGCGCAGCACTTCCGGCATTGGATATGCCTTTGAGCTTGGAGAAAAGGTCAAGAGCAGTGGCAATGCCGCCCATGATTTCGATAGCGCCAATCAAAAGTGTTGCTTTATCAACGCCGCTCCAATCACCTTTTTTAATTGCTTCCCAGTTGGTAGCAATTTCTGCTATGACGGAGGAAAGCCCTTGGATAGCCATTGCCCAGCCTGAAACATTTAAGTGCCCAGTGAAAACGCCGATTCCAATCGCTATGTCCGTTAGTCCTCTAATGGCATTGTTGGCATTGCCCCAGTCCAGCCGTCCTTTCTCCGTAATATCCTTTACTGCACTGACTATTTCGCCAACTCCCTGAACGAGCTTTAGCGCACCGCCGAGTTTATACTTTCCTCCAAGGATTGCGATATCGCCGACCATTCCAGCAAACTCGCTTATAAGTTTTGAAACGTTGGAGAAGTTTGCTCCATTCTCCTGAATGTCTTTCAGCGCTTTCATGAACTCGTTAAGGTCGGCAATAAAACCGATTCCTCCGAGCGTGAGAGAGCCAACCTTAGAGATATTTTTGAAAAAGCCGGAAAGGGTATCTACACCGCGTATAAGCGATTCGGATATTTTCCACGCCAAAAACGTCGTGGCGATACCCTCCGCAACTTCCCCGATTTCTTTCAAGTGGCTTGTAATCCAGTCAACGGCAGGCTGTAACTTCTTCTTCCACTCGTCAATCTTGTCAGTAACGGTTTTCAGGAAATCGTACCCCGGCAAGTCTAAGCCAAGGTCTCCACCGCCTACACCGGCTCCGCCTCCACCGCTTCCCTGATTCTGGTCAGGGAGAACGTTCAGTTCATCGAATCCGGCAAGGTATCGTTTCAGCTCCTTCGCCGAACCGGCGGCGCTGTCCATGTTGTCGGCAATGGCACCGCTCCCGGCAGAAGCGCTCCCAATCGCATCCCCCCATTTCGGGGACTTTACCGTTACACCGAACAGGGCTGCAATGGCCGCTATGATCTCCTGCAAGGCGCTTGCCACGGCAATCGCAATCGGCAGAACCTTTGTCAGAATCGGAATAAAGATGTTGCCGACGGCACGTGCGGCCTGTTCCAGTTCTGCCCGTAGTACCCGCAGCATGTTTGCCGGATTTTCCAGCGTCCGCGCCATATCGCCTTGCACCTGCGTTACCTGCGTCATCATGGCGTAGTACCGCAGTTGGGATTTCTCCGCTTGCGTCATGCTGGAAACGCTCTTGTCAATGCCAAGATTCAAGCGTTCTTGCTCCAACCGGGCAACAGACAGGTCGTAACCCAGCCGCCGCAGAGGTTCGAGTTCTCCGGAAATACCGGACTGAACCTTCTGCATTGCCGATTCAAAATCAATATTATAGAAGGAGGCAAGGTCATAACCCAACTGCGTCAGGTTCTTGGACATGAACGCTGCCTTGTCACCAGCCACACCGAAACCTGTGATAATGGTGTTGAAAACGCCCTGGTTCCGCATCCATTCAGCGGGGTCAATGCCCATTACATCAGAAACCTTCTGGGCGTAGTTATAGGCTTCCTCGGCGTACTTCCCCATTGAAACGGTGAACAGGTTCAAATCCTCCGTATACTGGGACGATTTTGCAATTGCGATACCCAGGAACTTTGCCGCCGCCCGGTATATGGCCGCAAAGCTGATTGCTTTGAGCGCACTGTTCCAAGCATTTGTGCTTGTGGTTGCCCTCCTGACCGTTCCGTTGTACTGCTCCGTCGATGTAATCAGCCTTTGAATTCTGCTTGGAAATGCCGAAAACCCGGAGGAAACCTTGTTCATTTCATCCGCAAATGGCTTCATGGCCGAAGCCAAGTCTTTCATCTGCTGAGTGAACTTATCAATATCCGCTTTCTCAAGCTCCTGGATGACCTCTGGCAACTTTTTCAGCTGGTTGATGAAGGAAGTCATATTAGACCGGCCAAGCTCGGACAGAGGCTGCAATCCGGATGCCAGATTCCGCAGTTTTTCTCCGGGGGTGTCCGGCAGATTGGTGATTGCTTGATTGATGGCCGCCAGCTGGTTTCCAATGGACGCGGAAATTTTCAGGCTATCCGTCTGGCCTTTCAGATTGCTCAGTGAGCTGCTAATGCGGTTTATCTTATTCGCAAAATCGCCGGTATTCATGTTGTTCACGGCATTCTTGATCTGCGAAATTCCTGCTGCAACTTTGGAAAGGGCAGTTGTGGAACCGCTGATCGACGTTTTTAGCTCTGTCAACTTTTTTGCCAGAACCTCCACCCCTGCGGATGCCGCGGCACTGTCATTCACAATCTGAAACTCAATGCCCTGCATTTCCACATTGTCAGCCATTCCCTTCACCGCCCTTCTTCTCAAATTTCTTGTTGATGGATACCATAAACATCTCCATCATGGCTTTCGCCTTTTTGTCGCTCTTTTCCTGCTGGGTCAGCTGCTTTTCTCCACTATCCGCTGCTTTCCGCTGCCCAGTGTGCAGCTCAAAGGGCTGCTCCCGGTAGGGAACCGGCTTCGGCGGCTTCTTGCTGAAACTGAACCGCAGAACCGGGGCGGCATCCAGAAGGGCTTCATAGTAATAAGCCCCTTGCATCCACATATCCTGATTCTTCAAGTCCCGTTTGATCTTGTCAGCTTCCCGGTAGGCTTTCACCAGTTCCACGTCCTGATTCCAGAACTGGTCATAGGTCATGCCGATTGCAAGATAGTACGGGAATAACTTCTTGAAGATATTTGTGTAAGCGTAAGAGGGGGTAGGGGTCTCCCCACCCCCTCCGTTTTCGGAAAGAAGTTCGCTTACTCTACTGCTTCCCAGCCGGGGTTTCCCTCGTTTTCCTCTTCATCATCGGAAAGCAGGGTGTACACGGCCTCGGAGTACATTTCCGCCAGCACCTTCACAAGGCCGGACTTGTTGCTCAGACCGTCGTAAATCTTGTTGATGGTGGCAACCTTGGTGTTGGGATGATTCGCCGCGAAAGCACCGCTGAACAGCATGGGAATCATGGTAGCGGGCTTGTCGCCAAGCTCATTGATGGAGAACCCGGCCTTCTCCATGGCGGAAACCGTGGAGCGGGTGAACTCCAAGTTGTACTTCTTGCCGTTGTAGGGAATGCAGATTTTCTTAGCCATCGCTAAATCCTCCTGAATATGTTATTTGTGTTTCGGGTTAGCCGGTCGTATCGTCCAGCTCAATAGGCGTGGACGGGGCAATGGAGATGTTCAGGTCAACGACCTCGTTGACGCCGCCGCCGGTGGGGTAGCACGTCAGCTGACCGTCAAACTTGAACTTGCCGTCGCTGCCAGTTGGGGTAAGGCTGGAACCTTCCCCTGTGCCGCCGAACCAGACGGCGTAGCTCTCGGTCTTGCCAGCCAGCGCAAGCAGCGTCTTGTAGTCCGTCAGCGTGTAGTTGGCGGTAAATGCCAGCGCGTCCAGAGACTGGATACCGGCGATGTAGGTCTGCATCTTGTCAGACAGGGTAGTGGTTTCCAGCATCTCCGGGTCGCCGCCCAGATCAGGAAATTCCTTGATGTCAATGAGCTTTTCGTAGGTGTTGCCGGTGCTTCCCTTTTTCATGAGGAAAACTTTATACGTGCTTATGGCCATGTTTAATCATCCTTTCGTTGTAATAAAAAATGGGCTGCCTCCTGTGAAGCAGCCCTTCGGCTCTCTTTCCGCCCTTACGGAAAGGTAAAGCATATTTACCTGCGGTAAACTGTTCCGCCGTCCGTCTCCGCCCGATACCGGGCTACCAGACGGTAAATCGTCCCGTTTTCCATATTCGGAACAGGGGACAACGAAATTCGCGTGAAATTCCGTTTGTAGAGCATTTCGTCTATAACGCCCATGATCTCCCGGCAGGCGCTTTTCTTGCTCCCCGCCTTGTCGGAGTACACATTGACTTCGTACATCAGCGTTGAGAACTTTTCCCGGTCGCTGCTGTCCAGCCTGTTCGCGGACATATAATTGTCCTGCTCTACGATGCTTACATAGGGGAATTTTGGAGGAGCGTTCACATATTCTCCGGATACCGAAATGCCCTTGAAGCGATTTCGCAGAGCCTCGGCAATGGGGGTATAGATCAGCTTTTCAATATCAATCAAGCCCTGAACACCTCCATAACGATTCTCGGAAGCTCCTGCTCAATCGCTTTTCTCGCCTCATACATGGGCATTGCAGGAGGATTTCCGTATGTGTGGCCGCCGCCCTTGTCTTTGGGCAGATACCAGCCTTTGGGGTCGTCCCAATGACCTTTCCCGTCCGGGTAGGTGCCAGCCCCCATGCCAAACTCCGACGCTTCCGGGTGCCCGGTTCCGTAGGTGATACCGGCTCCAAATTCAATGAAAAGGACGGATTCCCCATCGGCCTTTACGGCGTAACCATTCGGGATTGCCACGACGGACACGGTTGCATCCCCCATCCCGGTGTAAACAGCCCGTGAGAACCGGATGGAAGCCACAGAAGCACCCAGCATTGCCAGCCTTTCGGCCAGTTCCTTTGCCTTGTCCTTCTGCCAGCGTTTGTATTCCTTCAATTCGTCCTGAATCTTCTGAATGCCGGAAACCGACAGCGGAGCCACAATTTTCTTGTAGCTCACGACACGCTCACCTTCGTAACGGCGATGGACACTGAGTTCAGAGACTTTGCCACCCGTCTGACCATGTAGTCATACAGGGGCTTCCCGTCCTCGTCATACACAGGCTCCTTGTCCAGAAACAGCACGGTATTCTCGTCAACGGGGCAGGCCATGTCATCCGTAACGATGACCTTGTCATACCCGGCAAGATTGCCGAACTGCTCCACCTGAGAAGCCCCGGTCGCAGCGGATACGTTGGCGCGGAAGGAAACGGCAGGTTTGTACACAACAGTTTCCTCGCCGGTTTCGTTGCCGTCTTCGTCGGTGACAGGCACTTTCCGGTCATACAGCAGATACCAGAAGCTTTGCTTGTTTCGCTCCATGATTCTCATACTGTCACCTCACAGAATCCCGGCCATGGGAACGATCTGTCGCATCATGGATTCCGGAACGTCCCCGTTCTCGTAGGAACGGGAAATGCCGTTCTCGCTGTGAGACAGCTCCCCCTCGCCGCCCCGCTTGTTCAGAAGATACGTAGCAATCTCCACCTGTAGATAGCTGTACTGCTCCGGAACCTCCATAATGGAAGGGTCAAACGGGTATGCCCTGCGGCAAATCTTGCTTGCCGCAATGCCAAGGTAGGCAGAAACCGTGCTTTCGTCGGTTTCATTCGCCATGGCTTTTACCAATGCGTTTTTCTCGGCTTCCTGCACGGTTCCTTACCTCCTTTCATTCTACGGGTTCTCCCGCCTTCTTGCGTGGTTTCTTGATAACGGGAATAGGATTGTTCTCCGATAAACCAAACTTGGTGATAACTTCCTCGCGGGTGAGCGGTACGGGGTCGTTGAGGGTATCAACGACTACCGTTCCCATCACCACAGAAGTGCTCTCCAGTTCGCGCCGGGTAATCACCTTGTCCTTTGCGGTAAAGCCCACGTTGCGAAAGTGATCTCCCTCGCGCACATACACTTTCCCGTCAGAAACATAGAACATGGTGAACCTCCTTAGCCGTTAGTGATGATCTTTGCCAGAGCAATGGTCTTCGGGTCGGCCACGATAGACCAGTTGGCAGATTCCGCAAGCTGCGCATCCGTGGGAGAAGCGGTATAGCCGGTGGTAGGCTTGGTGAAACTGAACCCGTTGGGGTGCATGGTTTCACGGATACGGGTCACCAGCGCGTCATAGCCGCCGCCCTTGAGCGCGTCACGGGTCAGTTCGGAAGGAACCTTCACGGGAGCGGGGGCGTACTGAATTGCGCCAAGGCCGAGGACGTAGGTGGTGTAGGTGGCCGCTTTCGCACTTTCTCCGCTGGTAGCGGCGGTGGTGGGGCAGCTGTCATCTACGACAACAGTCATGCCATTCACGGTGCCAATGCGGAGGGGGCGCTCCACGCCGTTGGCGTCGGTGTATTTCAGGAAGTCCAGCAGTTTCAGACCAGCCATATTGGTGGCGACCTTACTGTGCATGAACACAAGCCGGAAAGCGTCCTGATTGTCCCCGACGGCCTTCTGAATCGCATCGCCAATGGTGGTCGCGCCCATCTTGTTTGCATCTGCAACAGTGGTGGATGCAGAAGACAGGTCAGTGATGTGGTTCGCCCAACCAGCAAACTCACCGCTGCCGGTCACACTGAACACCGCATTCAGGATTTTCAGCATGATGGACTGACGCTGCTTCTGCCAATACTTGGAAACCTGAGACACGATCTGCTGCATGGGGTCTGCACCGCTGTTGTAGTCAACGATGAAGTCCTTCTCCTTCCAGCCGTGGGCGCGGCCAAACACGATACCATTCTGAGCGCTGCCTTCGGGGTCGGTCAGGGTGATGTCGGTTGCGCCATCGTAGTTCTCGGGAGTGCCGCCAATGACTTTGTAGAACGGCAGGGTGTAGAAATCGGAGCCGTTGGAAATCAAGCCCGCCAGTTCTGCGTTCGGGGCGACAGCGCCGCTCTCAAACATCGCGGTCAGGGTGGGGTCTTTCGCATTTGCCCAGTTGTAGTTAAACAGCTCGGGGTCAAACGGAAAGCCAAGATAAGTAGCCATAATGTTTTACCTCCATAATCATTTCAAAATTGTTTTCCAGTCAGGATTGTTCTTGATAAACTCCATCTGGGATTTGGTGTCGAGTTTCAGGAAGTCCGCCTTGGTCATTGCGCCGCCGGGGCTTCCATCCGCGCCTCTGGGCGTTCTTTTCAGCTTGTCCGCAATGACTTTTTGGGCGTATTTTTCCAAAAACGTCTGGTTGTTGGCAAAAACCGTAGCCATATCGCCGGATTCCATGGCCGCCGCAGTAGCGTCCGCAAGGGCTTCATCATAACCCTGAGCAACCAGCTTTGCTTTGTAACCGGCAACGGTTTTTTCCTTCCGCAGACCGGCCAGCTCCTTTTCCATGTTCTCCCACTTTTCGGCCTGCTCCTGTTGCTTCCTCTGCTCGTCAGTCAGAAGCGCATTGTGCTTACGCTTCCATTCCGCAGCCTCGGAATTGGCCTTGGACAGCGCGTTTTTCTGCCTTTCCAGTTCTGCGGTGTTGTCCTCGTACTCAAAGCCCTCCAAAGCGGAAAGCTTCTGCTCGGGGGTCATGTCCGCATAACCTTCAATGAGATTTGTATCGATTTTTGCCATAATTATTCCTCCTGCGTTTGGTGAGGCGGTTCCCTCCGCCGTGGTCTCTGTTTTTTCGGGTTGTCTCCCGTCTGCGTTTTTGATAGAGCAGCTTCCCTGCTGCTGTTATGGAGGGCTGTACAGGCTTCGATCCTGTGACCTGCGGATTAACAGTCCGCTGCTCTACCAACTGAGCTAACAACCCACATATCCCCTGCTTACGGTGCCGGGGAACCGCTTTGCCCGTTTCCGGGTTTCATCGCCGATAGGGAGGCCATCGGCGATATATATGGCGCGAGGCCGATTTGAACGTCCTTCTGTGGGGGGAGAGGTGAACCCCACTCGCTGTCTGCCGCGCCAAATTTTCGTCTTCTATTCTTCATGTACTCGGCTTGTGGCCGAGGAAATGTTTTTGTGGGACGGGGCAAGCTACTTTGAGCTATCGTGCGCTTATGTACACTTATCACACAATGCTGTTCCTTCTCCTTCGCTTTGGCTGCCTTGCGCATACAGCAGTTATCGGCGTGCTTGAATTGTCCAGCCCCCCGCTGGTTGCGGCAGAAAGAATCGAACTTCCATTACATGGGTCAAAACCATGTGCCTTACCTTTTGGCTATGCCGCAGTGTAAAAAAGAAGGGCTTCCAATACCATTTCTGGTATCAGAAGCCCTTCGGCTGTTCGCTGCTCCCTAGAGCAGTCACAAATTATACCATTTGACGTGGCTCTTCCGCGAAAGGTGCGGCGCTCTTTGCCAAACAGTCAGTTAACCTTCTTGCGCCGAATCTCAATGACCACGATCTGGCCTTGTTCGACTTTAATTTCCGCCTGATTCCGGCGGCGGATGATTTCCTCAATCGCCCGAACCGCTTCCGCCGTCAGTTTGGTTCTCACTTTGGTTTCCGCTTCCATCGCCGTTACCTCCGTTCTGCGCGGCAAGCTTCGCCGCTTTTTTCTCCTGCTCGGCCATGTAATCCATGCTCATTCGGTAGGCCAACTGCGGGTCGGAAAATAACCCGCAATGTGTAAATGCCAATTCAGGGGCGATTTTCTCGCAAGCAAGCATCTGGGTTAGAACCGTTGATTTCTGCGCGATATTCTCATAATTCCGCCGCGTGAACCTGATTTCCAGTGCCGAGAGTTTCAGGCTCAGATGCCCCATGTCCCGGCAGATACGCAGCACCAGCTTCAAAAATTCCTTTTCGGACTTCTTGAAAATCAGCTCCGTGTCCTTGGCTCTGGCTTCCGCTGCCGACCAGCCGTCCCGCATGATGACCGCCGACCCGGTGTCAGATGTAGAAGTCCCTCCGTTCCGGTTGGGCATTCCACAGATGGTCAGCACCGTTTCATACATGCTGTCCACAAGGGTCTGCGTCTGGGTCTGGTTCATTTCGGAGGTCAGATATTGAATCTCCGCTTTCAGTGTGGCGTCAATATCCCTGAACTTGATTGCGCCCTCGTCCCGCAGTTTCTTGTAGTCCTCACTGCTGATGTCAACATTATGGAACAGCATCAGTGCTTGAACGAACTGCTCTACGCCGTCAATTCGGTTGCTCTCCGTCATGTTGATTGCGTCAAGCAACGGAATCACGATTTCAAATGCTCCTAAACGAGCCATGTTCGCCGGGTACTCCACAATCGGGATTCCCAAAATCTGGTCTTCTGCGCGAATAACAGCCCATGTGTTCCAGACCTCGAAATACCTGGTTTCTGTCCAGCAGGAGAAAACGAGCGTTCCGTCCTCTTTTAGAACATACCGTACACCCATCATGGGTTTATGGCCAAGCCCCACAGAGTACACCACGAATGCGTATCTTGGGTCAAGGGTGAATATCTCAAAAGGAGCCTCGTCTTCCTCGACATCCGCCAGAACGTCCGGCAAAGTCATTCGATAAGAGGTACCGCAAGTGAAGAACCAATCGGCAAGTTCCTTATCCTTTTCCGGCTTGTCTTCGGACAGCATATAGTCATTCAGTTTCAGCACTTCGGAGGAAATGTCTTCGTCCCCACCACGGCTTACGTACTGGATTGGTTCGCCGACCTGATAGGCCGATTTGAAAGATACGATCTCATTTGCTCGGTTCTCCACAACCATGTTGTTGATTTCCGGGCGGACTTCCTTCACACGGCTCAGAATTGGCTGTTCTCCCTTGTAATACCGGTACAGGTAATCAATCTCTGCCTGATTTTGCTGGTGCGTAAGCAGTGCCTTTCGTAGCACGTTGATGATATTCCCCTCGTTTATATCCGTAGCCTCGGTGTAAATCACCCGACGCCCGAATAACCGTCTGCTCTCCGTATTACGCACCCCCTTTTCCGGAAATCTATTTTCTCGTTTACCATTATACCACAGTGGCGGATGGTTGTCTACTTAATTCTCGTTCGTAAACCATCGGAGAATAAAAACACAAAGCGCATCGGGTGAAGTTACCTACACCCAACGCGCTCACATCCAATATTTACTTGTTATTTGCCGCTAATCGTGTCTGCGATCCCTTTAATCTGGCTGCAAACAGCAGCCAGAACGTCGCAGTACATCCCAACCCGCGCCTTACCAAGGGCAAGTTCCCCGGTTTCGGGGTCAGCCTCCATGTCAAGCATATCCAACAGCATTTCCGTTGTTGCAAGAGCCATGTGGGCATTCATCCAGATTTCGTTCATTTTTGCGGTTGTCATACGGTCTTGCCCTCCCCCAGAAACTTATTCAGGAAGAACGTCTGTCCTTTGCCGGTAACTTTCGGTGTCTTGCTCACAGAGGTATGTCCGTCACTGTGATTGATGACCGTTTCCTTGATACGGAAGAGCCCCTGCTCCATGCTGGCCTGCGTAGGCATGTTGTAATCCGTGCCGTTGCGCTTGATTAAGTACCCATTGTCCCGCATCCACCGGAACAGCCGTCTTTCGCCCATGTCCACACCATTCTGCCGCATGATCTTTGCCAACTCACCCACAAGAACCGTGCTACTGGAAGCGGCCACGCTGTCAGCGAACAGAACTTTGGGCGCATCTGCCGAAACCTTCGCTTCCAATGCCTTGCGCTTGTCCGTTTCAGCCTTTAAGGCAGTAGCTACCTTGAGCAGATAATCAGGATTCAGAATCGCAGCTTCCAACGTCTCCGGGGTCATGTAGGCTCCGTGCTTGCGGATGGAAGGCAGCACTTCGGAAGTGACCCACCGGCGGAACTTCTTGGCATAGGGGAGCTTGCTGGAAAGCACAAGGGAATAAAGGCCACTTTCGTTGATGACGGTCATATCCTGCGTTCCACCAAGGGTGTCACATTTCGTTACTCCCTTGTCTTCTTCATCAACATGGTCAGCGAGGGCTTTCCGGGGATTGCTGTACCCCAGCACCGCCGCCACATCCTTGCCGACAAGCCAAAATTCGCCATCGACTTCAACTCTGCGAATAGAACCAAATTCCTCGTTGCTGAATACCTTGATTTCGTTATTCATAAATTTTCCTCCTTGATTTCAGCCCAGAGGAATGATAGAATGGATTTACCATCCTTCGGGCTGGTGTTTTGATAACCGTAACCTGTTCACTTCCTACGGCGGCAGGTTGCGGTTATTCTTTTTTGCCCAGTTCTTTCTTTACAAGCAAAATACCTTTGTTTACCACATCTGTTCTTGAAATTTCAAGTTTTTCTGCACAAAAATCAAGAATTTCAAGTTCCTCTTTGCTCATTCTAAGCTGTAAACTTTTATCTCGCTTGCTATTACCTTTGACTGGCCTTCCGGTTCGTGGCGACATATCATCACCTCTCTTTTGCCATGGCATTATTATATATTATGCAATGGCAAAAGTCAAGCATTATTTTAGAACGGTCTCGCAAACACTTCAACTTTCGTTCCAACCAAGCCCCGGAGTTCGTTTTCAAGTAGGCTTAGCGAATCTGCCCCGTCATCATGAGCCACTTTCCCGGAACGGGTATATGTTGTGACCTGTCGCATGAACTCTGCATACTGGCTGTTCCTTGCATATGTGGACGGATGCTTGAAATAGAAATGTTTCAGGATATTGTCTGACGCGAACTCAATTCGGGTCTGTTTGTTACTGATCGTTCGTTTTGTCCGAATGCTACACATATATTCTCTGCTTTTGAGAATATCCTGCACGTCCCTTGCAAAGTAACTGCCAGCATTGTTGCTTTCAAACATGGCAGATACAACCTTGTTGTTAATCAAAGCTTTTGCGACTTCTGGTTTTGTGACTTCCGGGGTAGAATCATCAAAAACAACGTCGATAATGTACACCTCCTGCCCATAGACCGCCGCGATCGGCATGGCGCAGTAGTCTGCTCCCTTGTCTGCTGTATCACAGGCGGCAATGATGGTATCCGGCTCCTTGTCAACGGGGAGTTCAAAAAACCGGTTCAAATTGCCTTCTGGGAAAAGAAGCCCCTTTGCTTCAAATGGCTGCTGCTGAAACTCGGATTCAAATTGTTCCGCTGACAACATATCCCGCTGATCTCGGAAATACTGTGTTGTGAACACTTTTTTCCCGTCTCGGATATACTCAAAATTGCTTTCGTCCGTGATAAGGTCAAGGGCAGGGGTTTCAATAATCTCACAGCGTTTGTTCTGTTTCTTCATTTCCTCTTGTAACCGTCCAATTGGGTCATACAGGGAATACCGTGTGCCGCAGATAACAATGGGCGTTCCTTCGATGGCACGGCCGATAATGTCACCAGAAATTACCTCCCACTTCTCGTCAAGACGCTGCCGGTTCTTTGCCTCTTCCCGCCCTTCGACACAGTCATCAAGGTATAACAGGTTTGTAGCTTCGGATAAGCCGACCTGTCTCGCATCAATGGAGCGACACATGATTGTCGGAAATCTGGATTTGTTCATGAGATTCAACGTCTTCGTATCTGCATTCGTCTGAACCAGCTTGCTTTCCGGAAAAACATCGTAGAACAGGTATTCGCTCGGTGTTTGAAGATATTCCAGACAGCCCTTGTAGAAAGAATTGACCAAATCGTCACCGGTTCCTTCCATAAGTGTGGCCTTTTCAGGGAATTTCCCGGAAAGCATATTTGTGAAATTGATTCCTAACTGGGATTTCCCAGCGCGCTTAGGCATGGAAATCGATAAAAAGTCCAATTCCCCGTCCAAAATCTTCTGGTATGCGTCCACATATCGTTTTAAGTAGTGCTTTCTCGGCTGATAAAACCGTTTTTCTAGTTTCCTGTCCAATTCAATATAGGTCAGATAGCTGTCAAAGTCATATGGAGCCTCAAACAATAGCCCCCGCCGCCAAAGGCTGTAGAATCCCTCCACCTGAGACATGGGCACTTTATCCATCATTCGGTCGCACATATCCTTCAATTGTTTATTCGCCAGATGTGCCGCCGTGAAATCAGTCTCAGCCCATGCCTGACACAGGGAAAACAGGTCTTCATATGCCCCGATATCACCCGGTCTGTTCTCGATAGCCCCCAGAATGGAGGCTGACAATTTCTCATAATCCATACTCTCACCTCACAGAGCGTCCGCTTGTTCAAATGCTTTCAGCAGTTTTGGAAACTGGATCGCAAAGAAGTCCACCATTTCCTCGTTCTGCGCCCAGCTGGAATTTTCTGCAAGGCCGCTTTCAAATAGAAATGCGTGAATGATCTCATGCCGCTTCACCTTATTTGTCTGAACCAGAAGGTTTTGCTTGCAATTTGGTTCCCCCTTGCTGTCTTCGTAATTTTCGACCAGCATCTCTTTCGTAGTTTCATCACAGAAACCGTCACAATCCTTGAGCCTTGGCTCTTTGCTTCCCCGAATTACCGTAAGCGTATATTCTGCTCCCAAAACGTCGATTTTCATAAATTCCCTCCTGATACAAAAATAAGGGCTGCCCGTGCGTATCTCAGCACAAGCAGCCCTTCGGCTATGGCTCCCACCTATGGGAACATTTATTCACTTATGGGTTTGCCCCCTATACATGCTTCATGATCTCTATCAGCACGAATATGGGGAACAGGAGAATCAAGAGAAATTCCATCTACTTTTTCACATCCTTACATACTCCTGAATACCCGCAGTCAGAACAAGTGATGACCGTCTGATACGTCTGCGGAACTAAACCGTTTACGATTGCACCGATAACCAGCCCGAGTAAAGCTCCCACGATCAAACCGATAATTCCCAGGAACATCAGCCCAAACCCGCCGAATGTCATCACAAGTGGCACTGCCAGCTTTGGCTTATACTCTTTCGGTGTTGCCGTGACATTCGTGGAATTGCACTTAGGGCACCTACATACCGTATGTCCGGCTTCTTCCTCAACCTTTGTTCCGCACTGTCCGCAGTATTTTGCGCCGTCGGCTAATGTGCTCCCGCATTTCTTACAGAGTTTACCCACTTTGTCAATGTCTCCTTCCTTTACGTCCTCTTGCGCCTTTCCCGTCGTAGCCCTTCAAGAGTTCTGCAATGACGAATGCCGGAAACAGAATGATTAAAACTACCCACATATATTAACCCTCCCTGTATTGCTCAACGATCGCGTCTATTTTTGCTTTTACGGCCATCCACGAATTTGGAACTTTGTCACCCAGCAGTCCAGCGCCTGCAACCGGCATATTCCACCCTTTCCCGTCTTTACATTCTATGTAGAACTTAAATCCATCCTGAACGCTGCTGTATTTTGTGTTTGACACGCTTTTTGCGGTGGATGCGCCTACCACGGCTCCAACGGGGCCAGCAATGACACCGCCAATAGCTGCTCTTGTAATGCC
>ENA-OZKJ01000116-OZKJ01000116.1-human-gut-metagenome-genome-assembly--contig:-NODE-116-length-43670-cov-9.327754_pt1 | contig 43670 bp, 41 predicted proteins | sample MGYA00244824_ERZ653760 | MGnify/ENA primary metagenome ERZ653760 (study PRJEB26926, sample SAMN06165255) | human gut metagenome | biome: ENVO:00009003; feature: ENVO:2100002; material: ENVO:00002003...
GATCCTGAGATGTCTCGTGGGCTCGGAGATGTGTATAAGAGACAGATTTTATAGCTAACATGGAGTTTTTACGCTTTTGATGCTTCTAAACAGATATTAAATTTCCTCCGATTTTTCGAACTATCCTTTTTTACAAACTGTTTTCTAACAAAGTACAATGACAAAGCAATTTATTATCTTGTATACAATCATAACTATACAACTGATAATATACCGTGTGTGACATTTTATTGTATTACCATTAATTTATTTTTAATTATGAAAAGATCTGTCTTTGCTTTAGCATTAAGCATGGGTATCTTTACCATGCATGCACAAAATGATCGTACCGCTCTTGAAGGCACACGTCCGGGTGACAACTGGTCTATTGAACTGAAAACCGGTGCCGTGACTCCTCTTACCCACAGTGCGTTCTTCAAAAATGTCCGTCCGGCTTTCGGAGTCGGGATCGGAAAACAACTTACTCCCATTTTCGGTTTGGGCATTCAAGGCATGGGGTATGTAAATACCACGGCCAGCAAGACCGCATTTGACGCTTCCGAAGTGAGCGTGTTCGGCAAAGTCAATCTGATGAACTTTTTCGGAAGCTATACAGGCGAACCGCGCATCTTTGAAATCGAAGCCTTGACAGGTATCGGATGGCTGCATTACTATCAGAACGGCCCCGGCGATACAAACTCCTGGTCAACACGCCTGGGCCTGAATCTGAATTTTAACCTGGGTGAAGAGAAAGCATGGACGTTCGGCATCAAACCGGCAGTTGTATACGATATGCAGGGAGATTTTAATCGAAAAAAAAGTCGTTTCAACGCCAATAATGCGGCTTTTGAACTGACTGCCGGATTAACCTATCATTTCATGTGTAGCAACGGTACGCACCATTTCACAACCATGAAACCGTATGACCCGGTAGAAATCGGAGAACTGAATGACGCGGTGAACAACCTGCGGTCACAATTGAACGACAAGGACATGCAGCTGAACAATGCCATGCAGCAGGCAAATAATCTGCAAAGAGAATTGGCTGACTGCAGAACTCAGGCTGCCAACATAGAAACTGTGGTGAAGACCAACCGCATTCCTGAGTCAATCCGTAATAGGCGCCGCCGTCATTCTGATAGACAATCGGGGAGGACGGCGATTTGAGGTTGCAGTCGTCAATCATGCGCTGGAACCAATGCCCGAAAATGACATCTTCGGACGCCTTGCCGGTAATACGCTCCGCGGCGGGATCGTCCACCTTGCGGAAAATTTCCACATCCACCACGATGCTTCGCTCACGGTTGATGTACAAGGAGTCCGAATCATACTCTTCCGAATACTTCCAGACCTTGTATATTTCAAGGGGTATGTCAAAATAGCTGTTTACCGTCTGGGTGTACAGGAGCGGGAAGACGAAAGGCAGCAGGCAGGTAGAGGCCCAGATGCCGTACTGGAGTTCGTTGCAGAGGTTGAACACTACGGAGAAGAGCCCCGCGCCCAGCAGCACGACCGTAACCGTCAGCAGGCACCGGATACCGAAAGAGGGTGTCTCCTTGCCCGAAGCGAACACTTTCCGCAGCAGGAACCGGTTGTAATACCCGGCGGTCCAGTACAGGATGGCAAGCAAAACATAGATGTAGGGCATGAAGTTGTAGTCCATGAATCCCGACAGGCCGGGCAGGGCAAGTATAATGCCGCACAGCAGCAGATAGACAATCAGTTTCTTATTGTTGAGCAGCTTGTTCTTCCGTGCGATAAAATAGGCTGCAATCCCGAAAATCACAGTCAGTACGGGCATCAGCAGGTACGATGAAATCAGATGTTGGGTGACAGGGTCCATAAGTTCTATGTTTATGCGTTATTGTATTCGATGAATATGCGGTAATTGAATGTGTCCGGCGAGCAGGCAGACAGTCTGGTGTGCAGGCTGTCTTTCATCTGTTTTTCCTGCGACAGCCCGTCCAGCTTCGTTCCCAGGACCAGATGCACTTCTTTGGTGCGTATCAGCCCTTCGGTGGGAACCGGGCTGATTTCCACCCCGTTGCGGATTTCTGTCCGCAACAGAAGCTCGCCAAGCTCTTTCTTGCAGAAGCTGGCTATGTCGTTTTGCGTCAGCACACGCCCGTGTGAAATGATCCCGTATTTGTAGATATCGATCAGCTCCCGGTTCTTGGGGGCTTGCTTCCCGCCGTAGGTGGTACTGACAAGCGCGAGTGTCTTCGGGTCCAGATAGGTGGTGGCGTATGGCGACAGCTCCACGCCGGCCTGTATTTGGTTGCCTGTCTCGCAGTGGGTGGTCCAGTATTTCACGGTGACCTGCCCTTTGCCGGACATTTGGTCGATCATCAGGTAATAGGGTGTCTCCCTGTATTCGTTCATGTTGTCGGTCGCCTGTTTCAGCTGCGCCGTCAGTTGCTCCATCTGGCCGGCGAGCGCTTGCAGCTTGACACTCGAAACGGCATGGAAGGCGTGGGTCTCGTCATCCAGCAGGTCCAGCAGATAGCCGAGCAGTTCCTTGGCGGAGCGGGAGTCAAAACGCTCGCAGCCTCCCTTGCGGATGGAATAGGTGCCGTAACTCTCCGTGGAACCGGGTACCGGATACTGGAGCTCATGATAGCTCTTTCCGTCCGAATCCTTCACGCTGTGCACGGACAGCAGGGACTCGTAATTGCCGGTACGCAGGGGAATCACCCTGAACGTGTCTTCGAGGGAGGTGGTCTGTTCGTGCAGCAGCTTGTTTTCCACAGGCACGATGTTGATGCCCGCATGAAGCTCCTCCAGGATTTCCGGAGTGAAATGGGCGGGGAATACGATTTTCACCCACACCAGCTTTTCCTGCATCTTTTCCCGCACACGCTCCCCGAAACAGGAAGACAAGGCTTTCGGCAGGGGCTCCTTGTCAACCTCATCGAGGGGGACCGGTTGCGAAACCCGCAGGAAATGCTTGTTGTAGAGTTCCATCACCTCCTTGTCTATGACGGACATCACATCATAGCTCCGGAAGAAGGCACGGGTGGATTCCTCCGGCAACCGGCTTTTCTCATAGATGCCCGGCTCCATCCGGATGGGGGTTCCACCGGCGGACCATTCCGTGCACGGAAGCAGGAACAGGTATTCATAGCTTTCGGTAAGGTTGGGGAAGTCAAGATAGAAAGAAATGTTTTCCAGGTCCGTCAGCGAGTCGTCCACCGCCAGGCCGAGCCACACCGTGCGGGCGGGCGTCCTTGTTTCCGTACGGGCAATCATGGTTTTCGACAGGGTATGGTCCACCTGATAGAGAATGTCGTCACACACCATGTATTTCACATCGGCTTTGTGCAGCAGGGTGTCACAGGCCGGATAAAAGGAAATGCTTCCGGCGGACAGCTTCTGGGTCAGCAGGTCATTCTCATAATACATGCCCGACTCTTTCGTAATCAGGTAGCCGGGCTCGATGGGAGAGGCATGCACGACACCATGCGCGGGAAGTGCCGAGGTCAGTATGTCCGGTGTCAGAATGCGGGCGGTTTTTTCCAGCAGCCGCGTCTCGATGGCCGTGAAGTCTTCCCCCAGCATATACAGTTCGTTGGACAGCGCCTCAAGCATCAGTTTGACGACAGGGTCAAAATTTTCCGCTTTCTTGATTCCCCAGAACGCCGCCGCGTATTTCAGCATACGGTTCCTGATCTGCTCCTTGTTATATTTCTCCATACTCATACGCTTGTCATCGGGTTGAAATGGGTCCTAAATAAATCACATAGTAAAAACAACGCTTCTCTCCGGTATGCACCAGATTGCCATAGACATATACCTGCACGCGTTTTTTTATGGTCGAAGCCTCGAACACATTGTCCTGCCGGGTGGTATCGTCGATAATGACCCGGACGTTCACATTCGTAAGACGCTTCTCGTACCGGGTGATGGCTTGGGTGATATAGTCGGAAAACTGCCCTTCCCAGCGGGTATGCGAAATGATACTCTCAAAATCAAGATAAAAAATCTCGCAGCCGAAATCCTTGTCAAAGGCGTGCTCCCCGGGAGCCGTGTCAATCAGCATCTCGATGAACTGGTCGATGGACTCTATTTCCGTACAGGACGCGAGGCGGCTGTTTTCCACATCCTCGCTGAGCAAGGCTCCAAAATCCAGAGGCAGTTTGCAAAATTTCGTTTCCATACTTGTCAGCGCCATTCGTTATTTTCAAATTCGTCGTCACTGAATTGCAATATCCTTGCGGCAAACAGGAGTGTGATGCTGCTCTTTTGGTTCATACGGTCAATCTTACGCTGCAAACGGATGCAGTTCCCTTCCACAAAACGCAGGACGAATACGGCTTCCTGGTCCGGTTTGTCTTTCTGGTAGACCCGCAGGTCACCGTCCTCGCATGGTTGGCTGTAGGCACCCCACCGCAGCAGGCCGTCACCCGGCATACCCGCAAGGGTACAGGTAACGAAACCGCCGTATGCCTCACCTTCCGGCAATCCGTCACGGTCGGTATTCCGTTTGAATTGCAGGTCAAATTCTTCTACCGTGTATGTCTCGTGACATACGGACAGCTTCATCGCATAACGGTCATTCACCGTTCCGGGCTCTTTCCGTTTAAACAAGGCAGCAAACCAGTTCATAATCTCATTTCAAATTTAGGTGACACGAATCGCCGGCTTCCATTTCCCTGAAATGGATAAGCAGCGAGGTACAACTCTCTTTTACGGTCGAATGCACATGGAAATCCAGACATTGGGCTCCCTTGAACCTGATTGTTTCCTTTGGTGTCCCCAGCTTTCCCGAGGTGTTCATCACTTCCCCGCTTTTCAGGATACGTGAATTGAACATCCATTCCAGCAACTCCTTCGAGGGAAATCCGGCTATGCTTACCTGCATCTGTCCCCCGGTAGTCTTTCCGGCCGCTTGCCCGCATGGGGTCGTCGGCTTCCGGAAGTCATATTCATAACTCAACAGGTCGTAAGCCTGCACCTCATCATGTTCCGAGGGCTCGGCGGTCCAAAGTTTGATATACGATTGTGCACTCATAATATCCGTAATCTTTTATTCGTCCTCACTCATCAGATTGGTTTGCAACATGGCAGTCAGGGTCCGTTCCGGATTCATGCGTGATTCCACGAACAATACCGTGTCCTGACTGTCCAGATGCTTGCGCGAATAGGTTCGCAGGTAGGCTTTGAATGCTTGTACCTTCGTGCGGTATTCGTCTAAGGGAAGTGCGAAGATGTCTTGCTCTCCCAATCGCTCCAGTCCGTATTTTTCCAATTCAGCCTCAAATGACTTTTTTAATTGGTCATTACCAATTGTATAAGTGACGAATGTTTTATATTGTTTCATAACATTCAAAATAAAAAATGATATATTATTACACCTAATACCACTTCATAAATTGGTATGCATAAAATCATCCAATCAGAGATGATTTTATTTTTTGCACAACCTTGATATTTTTTTTTCAAACATTCTATTTTCTTTTTGCGATATACAATAAAGCAAAATAACAAAATTGCAATCTGTGGTATTATGATAAAGAACAATCTACATATTCCTTCTAGGAACCAAGCATAAACACCATGTTGATTATACCATTCTTTAAGCAATATAAATAATATAATAGTTGCAATAGTAACAATACAGAATATATAGAGACATGCTTGCAAAACAGGAGGGTCTCCATGACGTTTATATACACGATATAATCTATAAAATATATAATCAGTTATCATACCATCTTCCATGAATAAAAGGTGAAACTACTCGTGTATTATCTTGCGGTACAATAAAAATCGAATCATCTAAATTTATTTCCGGTTTTCTTATGACTCTTTCCATTTGTATAGGTTCTACCTCATAATTATCTCCCCAAAGTACACAATCATCAAATTGCTCATCTATGATGTCACCCACTGTTTTTTCAAGAAAAAGAAGTCCAATAATATCTGCAGCGAAAAAAGCCCCACCAATAGCCCAACCAAAACCTGGTAGTCCCAAAGGAATTACTATAGTAAGAAATGCATAAACATCTGATACTTTCATATTACCGTCATTAGCCATACTCAATCCTACAGAAAACAGACTAGCGGCTGTGCCTATTCTCCCCATTCGATTTACTATTTTCCCCAAATTTTTATTTATTGTACTTGCTTTTACCTTATGCCCATTATTTCTCAATGATCTACAAATATCATATGACAAATCACGTCTAAATCTACGGTTCGCAACATTTTCTATATTCCATTTACTCTCTAACCAAGCAACAGGTGTTCCGATAAAAGCATTAACCATATCAAATGTCTGCAATATATCAGAGGTAAGTTGACTGCCATAATGTATATTGAAATCTTTCAACGGAATAGTATATTCTTCTGTTTTATAATTAATCCTTTCTAGCACTTTAACTGTTAATGTTGCCGGGACACAATTATAATTAAGTAAAACCTTTACATCATCTAAACTTGAAACCTTCACTATTCTTTTTCCAAATGCATTAAATCCCATATTTACAGAAAAAGTCCCGTCTGGATTGGAAAAGCAAATAGCATTTTTGATTTGTTCTTCTGTTAAATGTAAACTTCTTATATATGCTTCAGGAGAATAATCAATCCTTTGCAAAGACTTCGAATGGCAAAAATAATTTCCATTCCGGTTATATAATGATTCATCAAGATATATTTGTTCTTCAAAGGCATAGCCAAGTCCTTCAACATATCCAGTATAAAGAAGCCCCATTCTATTCATTTGAAGGAAATCATCCTTCGATATGATTGTTTGAGTTCTGTCATTGTATTCAGGCATAATAACCACTATTTATTTAACCCACCGATTATCAAATTCAATACCATTCACGCTTACAATTTCTGGAGAAAGAATCAGAGCAGTCGACAATCCTTGCCCCATATTAATTGTTCTATGTAACTTAATACAATACGCATTCGTAAACGCCACCTCAAATATCACCCCGGACGTACCGGTCTTGAACAGCACCGCCCCGCTCTTTTTCATCCACGGTTTCACGGCCCATCCGTAGATGTTGTTCTTCACTGTTTGCGAAAGAGTAATCATGATGCGTCCGCCACGCACTTCCCCTTCCGGCTGGTTCTTTATGCCATCGACAGGCTGGTGAAAACCGATTTTGAACTGTTCCACTGCATACTCGTCACCGTCAACACTGAATATGACATTCACATTGCTGTCCACTTGCGGAAAACTAAAGAGTCCCATAACATTGTTGTTTTTAAAATACCCACTGATTTTCAAATTCCTCCGACCCGAACGTCAGCTTCTGAGCTTGCACGGTCAGCTTGGTTGCGATATAGCTCTTCCCCTGCCGGATATAGCTGATTTCCATATCCACACAGGTCGCTTTCTCAAAAAGTATCTTTTCGAGCGTGGAACCCTGGTTGTCATGGACTACGATGGCTCCGTTCTGATACTTGCGGGCATCCAGCATCCACTGGATCATGTCACGGTTGGGAAGATGGGGGTAAGTCACATAGAACGTACCGCCTTTCACCTCGGTCTGGGCCTGTCCTTTGATGTCTATCCCCTGGGCGAACCCGAACTCACAGCCGATAAGCTGGTAACTGTCCTTATACATATCGACCAGCGAAGAAGCGGCAAGATTGCCGATCTTTAAGAATACTGTATATCCAAACATACTGTACTTGATTATTAGTGAATATTCCAGGTTAATTCATTCTGTTCGTCCAGACCCACTTCCAGATTTTTTCCTTTGCACAGCTCTTCATTGATTATAAGCCGCGAAATCGGTCTGCGCAGGTAGTTGCGGATAACCCCGGCAACCTGACGGGCGCCGTATTTGGGAGTGAATCCTTTGTGGGCAAGCATTTTACGGGCATCGTCACTGATGGTGATACCGATACCTTGCTTGTCCAGCAGTTTCCTGACACTGTTGAACTGTATATCGAATATCTTCAACAGGATGTCTTCACGGATAGGAGAGAACGGAACGATTTCCGACAGACGTGCCAGGAACTCCGGACGGAAATACTGCCCCATCACCTCCATGATCTGGGTGGTAGCCGGCACATTGCCCGATTCCAACTGCTTCGTCAGCCATTCGCTGCCCACATTGGAGGTAAACAGTACAATGGAGTTGGAGAAGTCCCCTTCCTTGCCCAGACGGTCATGCAGTTTCCCTTCATCCATGATTTGCAGGAAAATATCATAAACGGACGGATGCGCTTTCTCTATCTCGTCAAAGAGAACCACCGCATAGGGTTGCTGGCGGATTTTATTCACCAGCATACCGCCCTCCTCATAGCCCACGTATCCCGGAGGCGCCCCGTAAAGCAGGGCGGCGGAGTGCTCCTCTTTGAATTCGGACATATCAAAACGGATCATGGACTTTTCATCGTTGAACAACGCCTCCGCCAGTGCCTTGGCAAGTTCGGTCTTACCGGTACCGGTAGGCCCCAGCAGGAAGAAGGAGCCGATAGGCTGACCCGGCTTGTTCATACCGCTGCGGGATTCAAGAATGGCATCGGTCAGCGTTTTCAGCGCCTGGTCTTGACCGACAACCCGACGGCGCAGGTAGTCTTCCATATTGAGCAGGCGTTCCTTCTCCTGCGACTGTATCTTGCCGATAGGAATGCCCGTCTTGCTGGCGACAACGGCGGCAACCTCATAAATTCCTACCTCCTCTATGCTCTTTTCCGCAAATGACAGGATGGCGGACAGTGCGCTCCGCAGGTAAGCCGCCAGCTCTTCATACTCCTGCAATTCATGGATATCCGCCTCATCGGAAACCACGCCCAAAAGGATGGGGCTTAATTTGTTGTGCATCAGGAAAAGCAGCGTTTTCAGCTCTTCCACCTTTTCTTGAGGTGCTTTTTCCTCCTTTTCTATCTCGTCCAGTCGGACAAGCAAGGCTTCCGTATCCTTCTTTCCTGTTTCATTGACCATCTTGATGGCCGAAAGTGTCATGTCCAGCAGGCCGATGGCGGAGTCGGGCAAACGGCGGTCTTTCACATACCGCTTGGCAAGGCGCACGCACTCTGCCACGGCATCGTCGCTGATTCCCACCCGGTGGTACTCCACGTATGATTGCCGGACGGAATGCAGCATCTGTATGGCGGACTTCAAATCCGGCTCATTGACCTGCACCACCTCAAAACGGCGGTTGAACGCATGGTCAGGCTCTATAATCTTACGGTATTCGTCAATGGTGGTGGCGCCGATAACGGTCAGGTCGCCGTGCGACAATTCGGGCTTCAGCACATTGCCGGCACCGGAATTGCCCTGCCGGCTGTCCAGCAGGATATGAATCTCGTCAATGAACAGGATGGCGTTGTCAATGCCGCGCAACTCTTTCACGATGTTTTTCAAACGGTCCTCTATCTCCCCCTTGTAGGTGGCGCCTGCTATGAGCGAGGCATTGTCAAGCTCAAACACACGGGCTCCCTCCAGGAATGAGGGCACCTTATGGTTGACTATGTTCCATGCAAGCCCGTACACAAGGGCTGTTTTCCCCACCCCGGCGTCACCGACAATCAGCACGTTCGATTTGCTGCGGCTGCCCAGCACCTCCATGACCATGCGGTTCTCCCGGTCACGGTTGATGGTCGGGTAAAGCCTGTCTGCCGCGGTAGCGGTAAGGTCCACGCAATACTTGGCGAGAAAGGAAGTGGAAGAGGAAACGGAGCTTTGAATGAAACTCTCCGGCACGCTGCCGGAAACTCCCGCCGGTTCGTTGCCTATATATATGGAATGGATATCTTTCTCCAGGATAGGGAAAGACCTGAGCTGGTCACTGGAAAAGGCGATACCCGGTTTCGTCAGTGCCAGCAACACGCAGATGGGATTGATGTCAAACAGTCCCATCTGTATCCGAGCGTCGTCGGCGGCACGGAAAACGGCGTCAATTTTCTCCGACGGCTTGATTTCGGCAAACCGGGTGGATTTCGGACATTGTTCGATATGGACATCCGCCCATTCCTCCAGATACCCCAAATCCTTACCTATACTTATTATAAAATCTCTTAGCCCTACATCTTTATGAAGTAGAGCCTTCAACAAATGCGAGGGAGTGTAACACTCGTTCGCATTTTCACGAGCCACTGCAAGTGCTATGTTAAGCGCAATTTTTACAGAATCATCAAGATTAATGAAACCAACTCCTGTATCCATAATCAATAAGATTTAAAAATTGCGCAGGAGAACATTGCAAATATAAGGCAAAAAAATAAGCCCGCCACTTTTCGAGGCAGATTTTTTTATGTTAACGAACATAATTTTTGAAAAAACCAAAAAATATCGCAAAAAATTTCCCGAAAAACTTTTGTAATTTTCAGAAAGCTCCATATATTAGCCCCCGGAAATTGAAAGCCAAAGGCGGGGAGGCGCCGAACCGCCGGTAGCCGGAAATTCCGTAATCAACTTTTTTACAAACTTTAAAACTTTGAGAATATGGCATTTAAAGCGTCATTTAAGTTTTCAGACTCAAGAGAGTTTGATGTATTGAGATGGGATGTCAAGTTCAATCGCGATGTGGATCCCAAAGGCCGTCCGGCATCTGACATCTATGGTGGTAAAATCTATGTGGAGGTTGAATCTACTCCCGATACCATTGTGTTGGACAAGATGTTCAAACAGTATCAGCCCGTAAACGGAAGCATCGTCTTCAAGAAAGCGGATGAGGATGCCAAGATGAAGGAATTGGTATTTGAGAACGGTTACGTGGTGGAATACGAGGAGGCACTGAATGTGGCCAACCCCTATCCGATGACAATCAAGTTCGCCATTTCCGCACAGACAGTGAAGATGGACGAGGCTACATTTGTACAGGATTGGCCGGAAAATAACTAACGGTTGTTTTCTAATCAAAGTTTTTAAGGTGCCGGAATATACCAATTCCGGTTATTTCGGCACCAAAAAACATACCGACTGGTCGGATTGATTAATTAATTTTCATAGCAAAAGATAGTATGGGAGCAAGTTTTCTGAATTTGGTAACTACCAAGGTGACAGTGAAAGGAGAGGAACAGAAGTTCGTTTCACTGCGGCTTCATCAGCGGTTTAACCGGCATCACGCCTTTACTGTAATTGTGAATTACCTCTCGCCCGGCAATACGTTCAAGCAGACACCTGAAAAATTCATCAATTACGTCGGGGAGACTGTCAGCATCTCGTTCGCCCACAAGCAGACGGGCGAAAGTTATGACTTCGAAGGGGTTGTCACACAGGTGGAAATGGTCGGAAGCATGGGTGAGGCGGGCGGAGTGGCCATTCACGGAGCAAGCCCCACGATATTGTATGAGAACAACGGGACGCTTGACTCGTGGATGGACCAGACCCTCTCTGCCATCATAAAGGAGGCGACACAGGAATACGGGAAGGTCCCGCTGGCTTCCAATCCCAAATACTCTGCCAAAATCCCTTACATGGCGCAGTACAACGAGAGCGTCTTCGACTTTATGAACCGGCTCTCCGCCCAATACGGCGAGTGGTTCTATTACGACGGGAAAAAAGTCTATTTCGGCAAACCCGACAAGGACAACACGGAAAAAATCATGTACGATGTGGACCTGGAGGAGGTACGTCTGGTGGCAAATCTGGTGCCGGGCAAATCTGCAAGATACGATTATGTAGCGCAGGAGAACAAACAACATAATGCAGACACGCCCGCCAAACCCGATGGCATGAATGACCTCCAGTCCATTGCGCATGACTGTTCCGAAAAGGCGTATGGGGCCAAGACGACTGCCGCCGCCAATCCGCACATCGCCGACAAGGCGGGACTGGACGGGCAGATGAAGGTCCTCAAAAATGAGTCCGGCGCCAATTTGTTGAACATAAAGGGCATAGGAAAGACATGCCGGATCCGGATAGGCGAAGTCATTGAGGTCTCTTTCCCCGGTGACATGAACCTGCCGCCTTTGGGAAAATTCCGCATCACCGAAATCACGCACGAGGTGCGCCGTGACGGGCATTATGCCAACACGTTTGCCGGGATTCCTGACGGAACGGTAAACATCCCTGTTCCCGACGCAAAACTCCCGCTGGCATTGCCCGAGCTTGCGACGGTGAAGAAAAATGACGACGAAAAGGAACAGGGACGGGTGAAAGTGAGTTTCGACTGGCAGAAAAACGGGAAAACAACCAACTGGGTCAGGGTGCAGAGCCCCAATGCGGGAGTAAGCGACGCCGTATCCAAAAACCGCGGATGGGTGTTTGTTCCCGAAGTCGGTGACCAGGTCATGGTGGGGTACGAACACGGCAATCCGGACCGCCCCTATGTGACCGGAGCCATGTTCCATTCCGCTTCAGGAAAGGGAGGGGACAAGAACAACAAGACCAAAAGCATTATCACGCGCAGCGGAAGCGCCATCGTTTTCGACGATGAGACGGGAAGCATTGTCATCACCGACCAGACGGGAAAACAACTGATTCTGCTGGACGGGAAGGACGCCATTACGATTATGGCGAAAAAGAGCGTAGTCATCACCAACGAGGACAAGTCCGTTATCGTAATGGACGAAAAGTCCATCGGTATGCAGGCGGACACGATTTCCATCGAAGGAAAGAAAAACATTACGTTGGTTTCGGGCAACGAAAGTATGGTATTCAGCAGCGAAAAAAACATCATCAACGGCAGCGCCACCAATATCAAGCTGGAGGCGGCCAAGGAATATGACTTGAATACACAGACCGGAACCATGAAAGGCACGAACCTCACCGTGGAGGGAACGGCAAACATGACCGTAACGGGAGGCATTGTGAAAATTAACTCATAAACGGATTGGATATGGGAGCATCAGCATCTGTAATACAGGAATACTACAAGGCGGTCGATTACTGGGCGGACATAGCCGGAAAGAAAGACTGGAAACTGGCGATATGGATTGTCGGAAGGAACGATGTGGACCTGGTGGACAAGTTCCTGGAGATAGAGCGTTCCCCTGTAGGACAGTTCGATGACATATTTTTCCGTTTCGACACGCCCTACAGAGGCGATGACGACGAATATGCCGCACAGCTCTGGCAGGAATATGCCGGATGGTTTGAGGAACAGGCGGAAGAGAAGGATGACATGCTCAAGGCGTTGCGGCACGACGGGCTGCTCAAGACGGAGTACCGCCCCGACACATCGGCCGAGCCCACGGCGGCAAACCTGTGGAAGGAGATGTTGCGCTTCAAGGAGTGCATATCCCGTTTGGAGAATGCCTTCTTCTGCATCTATTTTCCTCCGGAACAATCCGGGGAGCTTCCCAGGACGGAATGGTTCGGACAGGTACTGAAAGAGGGTGTCCCGCAGGGCATCCGTCTGACAACCATTGATTTGAAAAAGAACAGGAGTGTCGCTTTGGACGAGTCGCCGGAGGTGGTCCACATACGCCCCCGCTTTGACATGGCGGCGGCACTGCATAACCGGATGGCACGGGCGGATACCGGTAACGACCTGATTGCGCCCGAGAACCGGTTCAAACAGCAGGTGACGGCGGTCATGGACTGCACGCGGAAACAGGATTTGAAGCTGCTGGAAAAGGAAATAAGGAAACTCTTGGATATTGCCGGGGAACTGAAGGATGCGAATATTCGGATATCCGCTCTCTTCATCGCTTCCGAAGCCTGCTATGCTATCCGCGAATACAAAAGCAGCATGAAATACAGCGACAAGACCATCCGCGAGGCGGAAAAGGCGATGAAGGATGGCGAGGCGGCGGGATACAGCTACTGGAAGATGGCTGTTTCCATGAAGGCGGCAATCCTGACGGCCGAAAAAAAACGCGAAGAGGCGGTGGCTTTATACGAGGGGATAGCCGGGAAAGCTGTCGAACGGAAAGACCCCTATTATGTCATGGAGGGCTACCGGATGTGCGGCTTCCTGCGGTACGAGGAGGGAAAGCTGGAACAGGCGTTTGAATATTTCCTGCTGGCATTGGCGGGAGGAAGCTATCTTTCCGAAGACATCAGACGGGGTTCCACCTTCACCTACGCGGCACACCTGGCGCTCCATACGGGCAGGCAGGTGCGTGCGCCGATTGACATCGAGGTGCTGGAACGCCAGCTTCACGAATGGCTGGGCGAGGACTGGAAGGAACTGGTGGAGAATCCCTCCATGCGGCAGGCAAAAGCCAGAAGAAAAGGGGGCATTTTCAACTGAAAGAGAATTTAATCAACATATAGTTTAAACTTAAATATCGAATTTATGGATCTTGGAAATTACGGAATCGGCGGAAACGAAGTGAAGATTGACGCCTCCGAAGGCATTGCGGAAATTCCACAAAACCGGACATTATTGGTGGAGCAGTTGACTAAAGACGAACCGGTGGCTCCCGAAGTAATCACGGGGCTGACCAATATCGACCAGGTCTTCGCGCATTTCTTACCGGAGATAGATATTGAGTTCACCGATGCGGAAGGTGCTCCCGTGGAGGAAAACTTCCGTTTTCACAATGTGGGGGACTTTTCTGTCAAGAAAATGACGGAACAAAGTCATTTCCTGTCAGGACTGAATACGGAAAAGCAGTTCGCTGACAGGATGGAGAAGTCGTTGCGCTCCAACAAGGTGCTGCAACGGGTATTGGAGAATCCGGCGACGCGCGAGGCATTCGTCAATTCGCTTTCTGCCATGCTGGACGATTTAAAGAAAAACGAGAAGTCTAACCCTGCAAATGAATGACAACAACTATGAGTGAACAGAACACACACAGGGAGGCAGCCGTACAACAACAGCAGGCTGCGGCACAGCCCAGAAACCTGAACGCGGAGCTACAGGTCCTGGCTAAGTTTGGTGGTTTCAATGTTCTGGAGTCCTCTGTGGACGGCATACAGAACCTGAACCCGGAGCGCAAGGCGCGCCGTAACATTTTCCTTACAGACCCCGAACGGGCATCTGAACGCAAGGAGCTGGAGAAACGGCTCGAAATGTGGGTGGACATGCTGCAAGGCAACAAGTCCATCAGCGAAATGATTGAACTGTGCCAGAAGAAATCGGCGGCCGTCTCCGACCTGCTTTCCCAGAACCAGTTGAAGGCGGTGGAAGAGGTGAAACAATTGGAGAAGTCATACCGTACGGTCATGCTTTTCTACAAGAATACGGACTCCGACAAGATTAAGAACATTTCCATTGTCAATGCTTCCATGGAGCAGCTCACCGACCTGGACAACTCTTTCTTCATCGACGCCATTGCGGACGAGCTGCGTGCCAACTACGACCGTCTGGACCTGCGTACCAATTATTCCTTGCTGGTCATCCCCGGCTACCTGGGCTCCAACAAGGTGATTGAGAAATGGGCGAAGATAGCGCATGACAACAAGGTGATGATTTATACCGACTTCGCCGACCTTGAAAAACCGGACGATGTCATCGAAATGTTCTTCGACTCCAACCTGTCGGGAGGCGATGTGTACAAGTCCAACGTATGTATGGCCTGCAACTACCTGGTCGGACGTGGACGTTATGCCGAACTGGGCGAAACGGAGGACTTGCTGATTCCGCCTTCCGCGGCACTGGCGGGTAGCGTGTACAAGACGGTGATGGCACAGGTCACCGCCGGCAAGAAATACGGTTCCATGAGCGAGGTGGACGGAGTGGCTTTCAACCTGAAAAAGAGCGAGATTTCCGAACTGGAGAAGATTGGCCTGATTCCCATGGTGAAGGAATACGGCAAGGTGATGGCGTTCTCTGCCAAGACGTTGTTCAACGGCGATAACCTGGGCTTGCAGACCTATTCGGTGGTACGCGTGTTCGACTGGGTGACCAAGGTATTGATGGACTTCCTCAACCGGCGCGCCTTCGAGAACTGGAACAGCAAGGCGGAAAGGGACTTGCGCGGACAAATCAGCAAGTTCCTGGACAGCATCCAGGGTCCCGGACGCCTCATTGAAAAATTCAAGATTCTCCGCTTCGAGCGTGACCCGAAACAGAAAGACCGCATTTTCCTTGACATTCACCTGACTCCTTACTTCCCGGCAAAGAGTTTTGTCATCAAGCTGGAAGGCACCAAGGGGGATGACGAGAATGACTGGAACAGCGATTATGCACAGGATGCATAAGCAATCCCTTTTCTGAAACAGCCGGAGGACTCCGGTTAACCTCTCCGGCTGTTTCCTTTCTTTACTTTTCTAAACCGTTCTCACTATGTCAGATGTGTTGAAAAATATAGCTGATGCCGTTGACAACAACAGCACCAGACGGGGATTCTCCGACCTTTTCGCCGACTCAAAGGCTGCCTTGGACAAGCTCCAGGCGGGACTGGGCGGACTGCTCCCATCCATGCCGGGCATGCCCGTAGCCAAGTTCGGCGACCTTGCCATAGGGATAGACATGCACCCTACGGTCACACCGCCGTCACCCGTCATGCCCGTGCCGCATGTGGGGAAAGTATATGACCTCATGGCGGACATCATGGCAGGCATCGCCGCCGCCATGCCGCCCGTCACCGAAGGGGTGGCGGGAGTGGCGTGCAGCATTCTCAAGGGGATGGCACCTACGGTGAAGGTGCATAACCAGTGGATTGCGCAGGCGGGCATAGGCATCGTGCACCTGCCTGCATTCGTCCTGCACCCGGCACCGCTGGTCAGCGGCATGTCCGAGTCGGAAATGTGGATGGGCAGCGCGACCGTGCTGGCGGACGGTGCCCCCTGCTCCACGCTGACACATCCGGCGCTCTCCTGCAACCTGGTCGGCATCCCGACCATTCCCCGCAAGGGAAAGCCCAAGAAGGTGAGCAAGGCGTTGCTGGCACCCACTTCCATGCTCTCCACCATCACCTCCGTAGGCAAGCCGGTGCTCGTGGGCGGGCCGCCCACCATCGACATGTTCGCGCTGGCAATGAAGTTCGGGCTCAAGGGGCTGGGAAAAATGTGGAAGAAGCTGGGAGACAAGTTTCAGGACCTGATTGACAGACTGAGAAAGAAAGGAAAGAACCGGCTGGCGGACATTCTCCAGCCCATCAAATGCAAGACATTCGGCGAGCCGGTCGATGCGGCAACAGGCAGGGTGTACCACACCAACGTGGATTTCGAACTGCCCGGCCCCATCCCCATCGTTTGGGAACGCACTTATTACAGCGATGCCGCCGTGGATGGCCCGTTGGGCTACAACTGGCACCACAGTTACAATCTGGGCATCCGGCGGCTGGAAGAAGGGGCTTTCCTCTTCCGCCATGCCGACGGACGGGAGTCCTTCCTACCCGTGCTGGAACCGGGGGACTCCTATTTTGACCGCAAGGAACAATTGCTTTGGACGCTTGACGGGCAGGGGTATCTGCTGACCGACATCCGGGGACTGCAATACCGGTTCGACGGACCGGAGAACCGCTTCGGCTACCGCATGGTGTCGGACATATCCACCAAAGACGGGTTCCGCATCCGTTTCGAATATGCTCCGGCTGGAAAACTGGCGGGAATCGTATCTTCTCGGGGGGAACGCCTGAAGGTGGAAACCGACGAATTGGGACGGGTATGCTGTGTATCCATGAGACAGGACGGTGAGGAGACCAGGCTTGTCCGCTATCGTTATGACAACCGGGGTGATATGGTGGAGACCATCGACGCGCTGGATGTCAGCAAGCATTTCGTCTATACGGACGGGCATCTGCTGGTACAGCTGACCAATCAGGGAGGCATGTCCTTCCATTGGGAATACGAAGGCAAAGGTGAGAACGCCCGTTGTGTGCATACATGGGGGGACGGCGGCGTCATGGAGTACTTCATCCGCTACGGCAAAGGCTACACCCATATCCGTAACGGGGAGGGTGCCGAAACCGAATACCATTACGGGGAGGATAAGCTCATCTACAAGATAGTGGATGCCAATGGGGGAATCACGCGCCAGCAGTACAACGGATATCAGGAACTGGAGGTCACGGTCAACCCCGAAGGTTATACCCGCAAGACCTCCTACAACGAGTCCGGTCAACCTGTCCGGATAACGGACGAGAACGGCGAGGATACGTTCCTGAGCTACGACGGAAACCGCAACCTGGTCCTGCTCTGCACGCCGGGAGGGAAACAACTTTCTTGGGATTACGACGGGATGGACCGTGTAGTCAGCCGCACCACCCTCAGCGGGGAAACTGTGAAATACACTTACGAGGGAGGCGTATTGCATACCATTACCGACGGACAGGGACGCGTCTATACCCTCACCTTCAACGACTGCTACGACCTCGAACTGCTGCGGTTCCCTAACGGTCTGTTCCGCAGGTGGGAATACGATGGCAGGGGCAGGCTCATACAGGCGGTGGATGTTAAAGGCAATGTCACCCGGTACGCCTATGACCGGGCGGACAACCTGATACGGCTGGAAGAACCGGACGGTAACGTGCACCGGTTCGAGTACGACGCCATGGGGAACATGGTACATGCTGCGGACAACATCCGCAAGGTAAAGTTCACCTATGGGGCGTTGGGAGTATTGAAAAGCCGTGAACAGGAGCGCCACCGGATTACATTCGGCTACAACAGCGAGTTGCAGCTCCGGCGCATCGGCAACGAGGCGGGCGACAACTATTTCTTCGAGCTGGACGGACTGGGGCAAGTCGTTACGGAAATCGGTTTCGACGGGCTACGGCGCGAGTATGAGCGCGACGGTGCCGGACGTGTCACACGGGTAAACCGTCCCGGGGACAAATGGACGGAATACCTGTATGACGGGCTGGACAACATCCTGAAGGAAGAACAGTACGACGGCGAGGTATCCCTCTACACGTATGACAAGGACGGTATGCTTGTCAAGGCGGAAAACAGCGAGAACCTGCTGGAGTTCACCCGTGACAGGAAGACGGGGCAGATTATTGAAGAGAAACAAGGAGAATATACCGTCAACCGCACATACGACAGCGAGGGCAACTGTACCCGCATCACCAGCAGCCTGGGAGCGGACATCCGTCATACGTACGACCGTGAAGGCAACTTGCAGACCATGCAGGCGGGCGAAAGCTGGCAGGCGTCATGGGTACGTGACAATACCGGGCTGGAGGTGCAGCGCACCTTTTCCGGTGGGGTGACTGTCAGGACGGAACGTGACTGCTTCGGCAGGGAGGTACGCAAGTCGGTACGGTCGGGCGGCATAGAGAAAGGTGCCTACCGCTACCAATGGGGCATCGCCAACCGCCTGCTCTCCAAAGAGAACGAGCTGACAGGTACCGTCACACGGTACGACTATGACCGTTTCGACTTCCTTATCCGGCAGGAAACCATGCAAGGTTCGGAAACGGATGTGATTTACCGTGTGCCGGACTTCGTGGGTAACCTCTTTGAGACACCGGACAAGAAAGACCGCAAATACGGTGCCGGAGGAAAACTATTGGAAGACCTGGATTGTTTCTATCATTACGATGACGAGGGGAACCTCATTTTCCGTGAGTTCAAGCAGTTGCAGGAAACGGGTGTAAGGTTTGACCGCAAACGAATGGAGAAGGAACGGGGCATCCGCTACCTGGCAACGGGGACAGGATGGCTGTACGAGTGGAGTTCCAACGGGATGTTGAAGAAAGTTATACGTCCGGACGGAAGGCCGGTGGAATTTCGGTATGATGCGTTGGGAAGACGCACGGCTAAGCAGTATTTCGGACAGGTCACACGTTGGGTATGGGACGGCAATGTGCCTATCCATGAATGGAGTTACAAAGTCACCGATATGCAATCGAATGAGGAGGAAGGTTCTCTGCCCAAAGAACCGACAGAGGATATTACCACCTGGGTGTTCGAGGCAGACACGTTTGTACCTACAGCAAAAATACAGGGCGGTAAACAATATTCTATTGTGTCCGACTACTTAGGTACGCCTATGCAGATGTATGACGAACAAGGAAACAAAACTTGGGATTGTATATTGAATATTTATGGGATAGTGACCACATTTGATGGATGCTCTTTGAATGATTGTCCTTTCAGATTCCAAGGACAATATGAGGATAAGGAAACAAGACTATATTATAATAGATTTAGGTATTATTCACCAGAAATGAGGGGATATACAAGCCAAGATCCAATAGGTTTGACAGGAAATAACCCGACACTTTATGCATATGTAAAAAATATAAATAATTGGACTGATGTTTTAGGATTAGCTCCAGAAAGAAAAGTGAATGGGATTTCAATTTTTGGAAAAGGGCAAACAACTGGTCCTGGGCATGCTCAATTGTCAGAAGAAATAGCTGACAAACTAGCTATGTCTGGAGAATTTACTGAAATTCATTTAAATAGGTCTTATGAGGCTATTACTGGGATATCAACGACGCCCAAAAGAAGTCCTGACGTGACTGCTATTGACAAATATGGTAGAGTTCATGCTATTGAAATAGCCTCTGACTATGATATGAAAACGGAAGCAAAATTAAATGAGTTAAGTGCTAGGAATGTTGTTGCTCAAGGGCAATTACCTCCTAAAATGCAAGGCGAGGTTATTGTTATAAAAAAACCTTATGATGCTGATAAAATAAAAACTCAAATGGATGATTTGATTAAAAAAGTTCATTGATTATGGATGCACCTATTTATTTAAAGAGATATACAAAAGAGATAGACAATCTTCCTGGTTTCAAATACCAAAATTGGTTTAGTAATTTATCCTGGAAGGGACAATTATCTATAGATGATTGCTCTTTATTTTCTGTTTATTTTGAAGGGATATTATGCGAAGATGGTTCAATTGCAAGTACGGATAAATCACCTTTAAGGGTTTATGCAAAAAGGCAAGGATACAATGAAAAGATTGTCTTATTTGATGAAGAACTATATGGATACACTCCATTATTAGTTGAAAAAGTAGAATATTTTCAAAAATCAAAAATAAAAAAATATAAAAGAGAAGGTTATTTGTTTGAAGTTTTTATTTGGGCTAATTCCAGTATAGATTTTGAAGATGAGTTTCATTTTGACGAAAATAACAAAACAACATTATTAAATGGGAATAGTGTTGATATACAATTCCTTAAATCGAATGCATTTGATGCATTTGGGATAATACTAAGAAATGAGGAGAAACGATATATCAATTTATTGGAAATGGAATTGTCGTAGAGACAAACTACTAAAAAGTAAAGCAAAATATATCGAATTTGTTACCCTCCCAGCGGATTTATAATCTGCCGGTTATGAGTATTAGGATTGGTAATCCTTGAATTTCCTCTGAAAGTATATGGAGGTAAGCAAGATACCAATCTTTATAAATCTGCGATTGTTTGTTGAATTAATAAAAGAGCTTTGAAATAGAAAAAGGAACAATCAAACTGTCCAAGAATTCTTATCTAAAACATAGCATAATGCACATAACAGGATATGAGTTTTTGGACAGCCTACTACTATCCTTATTAAAAATAACGCTGTACAAGCATCACCCCACATCACTCAACTCATGGTCCAAATCAAATCTCAACACATAAAAAACACCGTTATCCACATAACCAAAACACCTGTTCCGCTGAGTAATCTTGAACTTCTTAATGCCTTTCTTCCATAGGTCATCTGAAAAGTAACGCTTGCTTTTCTTATTCTTATTATACGTTTTGTAATCCAATCCTTTGTCCGTAGCAATGGCATTCCAATCCAATTCTTCAAATTTGCGGAATGAATCAATAAACTCGTTTTGGTTCTCATTGTCAATAAGGGAAAATCCATGAGTGTCATCTATAAGGCTGAAATCAAGTTTCCCGCCACTGAAACGAGTCGTGATATACTTCTCGAGAGGCAATTCTCCCCTTTCAAACAAGATGGAATACAATTGCTTCTCTTTCCATATATTCCCCACCGGAATAGCAACTCCGTCTTTGGTTACAACAACCGGATGCTTCTCATACAAGGAGCGTATAAACGACAGAAGGCAGACCGCACGGGCGGTGGCTTCGGAAACGGAACTGCCGGACACATCCGCTTCATCTGCCAGGTAATCATTGATAGTTCTAAAACATAAGCCTAATAATCATAACTTTTTTAAAACCGGGTTTGTCGCTTCCGTTTTTTAAATTACCTTTGTAGTTACTTAGTATAAATGAAACATATTCAATGATTAACAGCATATTATTAACTGATTTTACAGGCTTTGCAAATACCCGGTTTGATTTCACCAAAGGGATAAACGTCCTTATTGGCAAGAATGGTACGGGCAAGACGCACGTTCTCAAATGCTTGGCGGCAACTTTGCAGGCACGCCATGACTTCCTTGGCAAGAACTCAGCTTCCAAGGAACAGTTTGAGTATATCTTGGCGGAAGACATGATATTTTATTTCAAGCCGGATGTCATAGGCAACCTGGTCAACAAGGGAGTGCCTTCAGGCAGGGCAAACATTACAGTCACGATAGACGACAAACCGTTGCAATACAGCTTCTCATCCGCTTCCAAAACAACTGTAAAGTTAGAAACGGATGAAAAGTGGGACGACCGCCACTTTATCTATATCCCCCCACGTGAGATGTTCTCTTTGTTCGAAGGCTTTATCGGTTTGAGCAGTAAACGTGAAATCTCATTTGACCAAACTTATATCAACCTGGCACACGCGTTGTCACTCCCCATATTACGTGAGTCGGAAGACAATCCGTTGAAACCGGCTATCGAGCTGCTGGAGCAGGAATTGCAGTTCAAGGTTTTGCAGATGAACGGACGTTTCTATATACAGACAGAAAAAGGGAACATGGAAGCGCACCTGGTAGCCGAAGGACTCCGCAAGCTGGCTTCCATCTTGTACCTCATACTGAATGGGGAAATCAATGCGGACACCATCCTGTTCTGGGACGAACCCGAAGCCAACCTGAATCCGGCTCTTGTGAAAGTCGTGGCAAAGTTTATCCGTGTGCTTCAGGAATGCGGCTTGCAAATTTTCGTCGCCACTCACGACTACCTGCTTACACACACTCTTTCTCTCTATTCCGAATATAAGGAACACACCAACATATCCGTCAAGTTCTTCGGTTTGAAAAAAGAGGATAAGGGAATCATTGTGGAGGAAAGCGAAACTTTGGCGGGCATACGGAACAATCCTATACTGGAGGAATATGCGGCTTTTTACGATTTGGAACAGCAATTCATCAGCGAATATGAGTGATTTTCAGGAAAGCGGTATTAACTTCAAGTTTCAGTCTCCTCAATGGAGTGTCGTCAAGTATGACGAACATCTGGCACACAAAAAGGTAAGCAATGCCTTGCAGCCTACCAAAGCGGTGGACTTTTTGGGTATTCATAATAACGGACAGCTGTTTTTGATTGAGGTGAAGAATTATAGGGGGCACACGCATGATGAGGAGACCCGGAATGTGCTTCAGGCAAAAGGCGATGAGTTGATGCGCAGGATTGCCGTCAAAGTAAGGGACACGATTGCCACAGTAACCGGTTCTGCCCGTTTTTCCACAAATGACGAAGCATTTTTTACCCAAGTCAACCAATTGTTGGTTGATGACCGGAAGAAGATAGTCATCATTGCCTGCATAGAACTGGATGCGACAGACGACAAAGAGCGAAAAGCCCAAATGAGCGTATGGATGCAGAAGTTGAAACAGAAACTGTCATGGCTCCATGCAGTTAAAATCTCCATCAATCCGGTTGACAACATTACCGCTCTCCTGCCCGATACGGAAGTCTCATTCATATAAATACCTACCGTACAACAAGAGGGTATCAAAACCCTCTTTTCCACATTTCAAAAAAAGTACCACATTTGTTTCCGTTCTCATACAAAAAGAATATATTTGCACATAATAGACTGCTTGGTCTGTTATGTGCAAAATAAGCATGGAACAAAAGTAATGGGCTCACTCCATTAAACACTTACCTTATATTAGGTCATCTTATTTATAAATGGTATATTTGCACATGGTCTATATAACAACGATATGAGTAGAATCAAGATTAAGAATTTCGGTCCGCTCAAGGAAACGATCTCCGCAATGGACGGATGAATGGAACGCTTTTTCTTGGAAACAAATTATATATTGAGAATCGAAAATAGAATAAATATCGAATAATTGGTTGACCTTGCAGTGATTTTCGGCGAAAAACGGAACTCGGGTACGAAAGCCGATGCCTACATTTGCACTGTTAACAAGATGTTTCACTTAATACCAATTTATTTATGGACAATATCCAAAAAATCAAGTTGCTGAATGAGCTGATGTCCAAGGCAACCCCGCAAAATGTAGATTTCACCCCGCACAATGGCAATTATTGTGTGACACTGCTGGCTACGCAACCCATTCACACTTGGGGATGGCAAAAACGTAATTTCAAAATCAAGGGTCGCCTGGAAGAGGGCAAGACAATCTCCGCCGACTTGATAGTGGAAAATGAAATGCTTTTTGGTGTGGCAGACCTGCCGTATGTGGCACACGAGGGCGACCGTACCCCTATCTTCAAGATTATCCGTGCTTCCATCTTCTGCGCTTATGGAGCCTTACAGCTTACGGAACTGCATCGGGGTATGCGGAAAATAGCCTGCACGGACTACCCTTTCAAAAAAGCGGATAAGGAAGAACAGATAACGGCGGAAGTCAAGTTTATGAAGAAACTGGCTTCAAGGATGACTGTCCCTGAACATTGTATAAGCGGACGCCCGGTAGTAACCCATCTTACGTCCACCCGCTTGAGAGACGTCATATTGTATAACAAAGAATATGAGCCGGCATTATATGAAAAGATGAAAGGTTCCATTGAGGCGTTATCCCCTTTCATCCCGGCAAAGGACAACGCGGACAATGCGCTTCCTGATGTATTTATCTCCCGCCAAGATTGGGAAAATCCCCGTGACACCTTTGACCATCAGGTGGTCATACTCAACACCAAAAGCAAAAAGAAGCAACAATTCTGGTGGGATTACCTGAAACTCAATATTTTTTTGAGTGACTTGGAGTATAAATTCGGTTACTATGTATTAATGAACCGCTGGCAGGTTCCGGTAATTCAAAAGTGGATTGCCGAATACCACGAAAAAGGTTATTTCGAATCCCAACGGGCAAAAGACTACCTTCTTTTTTATTTGAAAGCCAGCGAAAAAGCACCGGTTCGTGTCTTAAACTCCATGGGAGTACAGGTTAAAGTTAAAATGACTCCAAGATAAATTTGATAAATCAGCACTTATCAAAAGGGAAGGATGAAATGTTTATTAACATAGAGTTTCATCTTTCCCTTTGTTTTTATTCCGAATGTTTATATTTTTGCAAAACAAAACCGTCTAGTCGGTTTTGTTTTTTTAATCCGAAAACATATTTCGTGCACATATATGTGTCAAATCGCTATGTAGAATTTTTTATAGGGTACAATCTATATTGGGAAAAAGATGGAAAAAGACATAGAGGAATATCTCTATTTGAAATTCCACTTTCTGTTTGAATTCCTCTATGCCGAATAGACCGACTAATCGGCTTATTTGATAACAAATATACAGAAAAAAGAATAATTATAGGGCTTTTGATTGGTTTATATTTTAATTATATGCAAAAAGAACAATTTTTTAATGCAAAAGTCTTATTTTTGTATGGAGCAAAAATATGAAATCATGAAAGGATCAAAAGGCTCAGAAACAAAAATGACAATAAGGGAGGAAGCGTTTAGACTGTTTCTGACTAAAGATTTTAACATCGTCCCCCTTAAGCAAATTGAACGAAGTTTAAATTTATCAAGAGGTTGTATGTCGTACCATTATCCAACGAAACAGGAGTTGTTTAATGATGTAATCGACTACTACATTTTGCATAAGCAGAATGCTAACAACAAAATACAAGGTGCATTCAATCTTTCCCTATTGGAATTTATTCACTTCTATGTGGATAAAGTCGCCAGTACCAAAAACGAAATGCAACAATTCCTTAGCGATGATGACCCTAATAACATAACCAACGCATACTTAAAATTAATATCCCAAGCCGAATGCTATTATCCAAACTTTAAACAGATAGCGCAAGAAATCAAACAACATGAAGTCATTCTGTTTGAAAAGATAATAAAAAAAGCGCAAGAAAAAAAAGAAATAAAACCGGAATTGGATAGTTTGTTATTGGCTCAACATTTTAGGTATCTTTTTTATGGACAATCTTATGATGATGCACTAAATAATGGATTAGATGTTGATAGACTAAAAAAGCAATTCATGTTTTTGTATAATATTATAAAATATTAATCAATTAATTACATAATGAAGAATGAAGTTTTTATAACCGAAACAGCCAGCTTCTTCCCAAATAATCCGATAGACAACAATTCTATTGAAAACTATTTAGGATTAATATCTGGCCAACATTCAAGAGTAAAAAATCTTGTTTTAAGACAAAATGGTATAAAAAATCGGTATTATGCACTTAATACCAAACAAGAAATGACACATACCAATGCGGAATTAGCCGCTAATTCCATCAACCGTCTTCTATCCGACAAGAATCTCAATGAGAAATCCATTGAATTATTAAGTTGTGCCACATCTAATGCTGATCAGTTAATGCCATCCCATGCTTCAATGGTACATGGTTTGTTGAAAAATAAACCTTTGGAAATATTTTCAGCCTCAGGGATTTGTCTATCTGGAATTCAGGCACTGAAAATTGCATATTGGGCTATCAAGTCGGGAGAAAAAAGAAACGCCATATGCAGTGCTTCAGAGTTACCATCAGCAGGATTACTCTCTAAGAATTACGATATTGAATATGAATCGTGTTGTAAATTGGGGACAAGCCCATATATGGCACTTGAAAAAGACTTTTTGCGTTTCATGTTAAGTGATGGGGCTAGTGCTGTCTTTTTGCAGGATACACCCGAAAATCAGAAGGCATTGAAAATTGAATGGATTGAAATGGTTTCTTATGCCAATGAACTTCCGACTTGTATGTTTGCGGGAGCAGAGAAACGGGAAGATGGTGAGTTAAAAGGCTGGAAAGAATTTGATAATGAAGACTACACAAATCGATCCTTATTTACACTAAAGCAAGATATTAAACTCTTGGGGAAAGAACTTCTTCCACATTGGGTAGATCATATTGAAAATAGCCTGTCAAAACATGGAATCAGTTTGGAGGAAATTAATCATGTGTTACCACATGCTTCTTCTATGATAATCTATAAAAACCTGATAGCAGAAATCCAAAGCAGAAATATAATATTTGATGAAAAACGGTGGTATACAAATTTGCCTCGAGTGGGAAACATAGGCTCTGCCGCCATCTTCGCCATATTGGATGAATTCTGGAAAACGCACGAGCTTAAGTCCGGGGAAAAAATCCTGTTGCTTGTTCCTGAAAGCGGACGCTTCTCCTATGGAACTGTGTTATTAAGTGTAGTTTAAGTGTTTAAGTTTGGAAATAAGCAATAAATAGCTTAATTTTGCAAAACTAATAGGTAAAATAGTATAGTATCATATACATCTTTCAAACGAAAAGTGGAAAATTTCAAAGAGAGAAGATGGGATATGACAGCTTGCGCTATATCAAAACATATAGCACGGGTGTGTCGACTTCATCTCTAGGCTTTTCCACTGCCACGTTTGGGTTGTTGATTGCATCTGTGCTATTTTTTATATAATGCAGGTGTGATATGGATCCAAACTTGAAACAGCGGATAATTGACGAGGCGTATGTACTGTTCCTTACCAAAGGCATGAAACAGACTTCATTTTGCGATGTGGCGGCAGCCGTGCATAAGTCCAAAGGAGCGGTCATGCACTATTTTTCATCCAAACGGCATTTGATTGACACTGTCGTGAAAATGCGCTTTTTCCCGGCTTCCCAGCTCTCTCCGGAAATGGATTATCTGGAAGGGAGAAGATGGGACGAATTTCTCCGATCCTACAAAAATCCGATTGAACGGGTAATCGACAGCTTTCCTGAAAAACTGGAGGGCAACGGATTGATGTATTACATGCAGTTCGTATCCTCCGCCAACGAATACATGGACGAATTTCCGCAAATGTATCACGAACTTCTTGCCAGGGAACAGGATTTTCTTTTCAATGCGGTTGTTGTCATTCACAAGCAGTCTGTGGACGACATACAGGTGTTCAGCCGGCAATTGTTCGAAAATTCCATAGGAAAAACCTTTGGAGCACTGCTTTTTCAAATACAATAACCGCTTCTCTTTGCTTATAACCACATTTTTCTAATGTAAACGGCACATTTGCCTTGCATTTGAATACTTTTTCTTTTGTTATTATTTGGAAAGGTTTATCTTTGCGAACAATAAAATACCGACTGGTCGGTTTTTATTGTTCGCTTGTTTAAAACCGGGTATAACAAAAATAAAAAGGCTCATACATTGATAAATTGGAACAGACTGATAAGAAAGACTTCACACCCGTGGTCGCTTCTTGCCAAGATTGCGGCGGGGTACATCACCGTGCTCCTGACGGTTGGCTGTATCATATATATAGGTATCCACGAATGGCGGGAGATCAGGTCTATAGAAACGAATGTCCGGCAAATAAACAGACAAAAGCGGGCCATACGCAATGTATATATGAAAATGCTTGAACTCTCTTTGTTCTGCGACACATTCACGGAGTGGGACGAGAAGGATTTCAACACGTACCTGAAACAGAAATCGACAGTCGACAGCCTGTTGTACGGTTTACAGGAATTGCATCCCAACGCCCGGATAGACAGTATCCGCATCTTATGGAGGGACAAGGAACAGTCCATGCTGCAAATCAAGGAGATTATGCGCAAGCAGCAGCAAGCCGGCCGGGAAATAGCCGGACAGCTTCCGCAAACAGCCGGACAAAGCCCCCCGAAAAAGACCGGCAGGAAGGGAGGATTCCTGAAAAGGCTGTTCGGGAAAAAAGAGAAGACGGAAACCTCCCCGGACACATCCGCACTCCATACCCTCAACAGGAGCATAGCGGACAGACAGCGGCAATATGCGCGCCAGTTCTCCGAGCAGGCACATATCCTCGCCTCCCGCAACAGGTTGCTCAACGAGCAGCTTCAACAGGTTATCAGGCACATGGACCGGAACATCCAGGAAGAGATGCAGCAACGGGAGGAGAAGCTGGGCAGGACGGGCGAACGGTCACTGGCCATAGTCGCCGGGCTGGTGGTGTTCATGCTCCTGCTGCTCGGGGGCTCCTACATGATTATACACCAGGACATGGCACGCATAAACCGCTACAAGAAAAAGCTGGAGGAAACAATCGGGCAATTGGAACATACCGTCGCCGAAAACGAGGAGCTGATCGCGGCAAGAAAAAGAATCATGCTGACCGTGACCCATGACCTGCGCACACCGCTTATGACAATCAACAGCTATGCTGAACTGCTCGCGACGGAGAAAAAGATATCCAAACGGAAAGAATACAACCGGACGATACGCCGGGTGGCGGGACACATGGAGGCCATGCTGAACACTTTGTTGGGATTTTTCCGGCTGGAGAGCGGAAAGGAGGAAGTCAATCCGGTTCCGTTCAGGCTGCATACCGTCATCGAGACGCTGGAAGCGGATTTCATGCCGCTGGCGGCGGACAAGAACCTCTTCCTGAATATGGAGAGTCCAAGGGACAGGGTGGTCATCGGGGACAAGAAACGGATTGTCCAGATAGGACATAACCTGTTGTCAAACGCCATCAAGTTCACGGAGCGGGGAGCGGTCACATTACGCATGCGGTTTGATAACGGAACCTTGCAGCTCTCCGTCGAGGATACCGGTACGGGGATGAGCGCGGAAGAGCAGGCACGCGTTTTCACCGCTTTCGAGCGGTTGCCCAACGCGATGGCCGAGGAGGGCGTGGGACTGGGGCTCTCCATTGTCAAGGAGCTGGTCGGACTGCTGGGAGGCACGATAGAACTGACAAGCAGAAAAGGGTCCGGAAGCTGCTTCACGGTGCTTCTGCCCGTGTCAACCGCGGAGGACACGGCAAAGAAAGAAAACGGCACCCGGTCCCTCGTACAGCCTTTTACCGTCGTGGCGTTGGACAACGATACCGTCCTGCTGGCCGCCGTCAAGGAGATGTTCGCGCACCATGGGGTGATGTGCACGACATGCGGGTGCGTACGTGACCTGATGGAATGCATCCGCCGTCAGAATTATGACCTGATGATTACCGACTTGAAAATGCCGCAGATGAACGGGTTCGACGTGTTGAAACTGCTTCGCACAGCCAATGTGGGAAACTCGCGGACCATTCCGGTCATTGCGGCCACCGCTTCGGGAGGCTGCAATACGGCGGACCTGCATGAGGCGGGGTTCTCGGCCTGCCTGAAGAAACCGTTCTCCGTGGAAGAGCTGCTGCAAGTCTGCACGGGATGCCTGGGCGACGAAAGGCAGCAGGAGCAGGTCGATTTCCATGCGTTGCTGGAGTATGGCGACAGGCTGGAAATGCTGGAGACGCTTATCAGGGAGACAACGGACGATATCGCGGCGATGGCGGAAAGTGCGGAAAGGAACGATTGCGAGTCGCTCAGGGAATGGACCCACCACCTGAGCAGTTCCTGGGAGATAATCCATGCCGGCAAGCCCCTGCGGGACCTGTTCATGCTGCTTCAGGGGGACGGGGAATGTTCGGCGGAGGAGTTCGGCCGGGCGGTCCGGAAAGTACTGGACAAGGGAAAGGAAATAATTGATTTGGCACAACAGGCAAAGGAAAGCTATGAGAGTGATTGTGGTTGAGGACAATATATTGTTCTGCGATTATATCTGCAACTTCTTGCAGAATGCCGATTACCAGACAGTGAAGGCCTACCGGCTGGCACAGGCGCGGCAGGTCATCGCCCGTTCCGTCCGGGAGGATGACATCGTGCTGGCCGACCTGAGACTGCCGGACGGGGAAAGCACCGCGCTGCTGGAATGGATGAGGGGACAGGGCTATACCCATCCGTTCATCATGATGACGAACTATGAGGAGATACACACGGCTGTACATGCCATGAAACTGGGAGCGGAGGATTATATCCTCAAACCGCTGCTCGAAGACAAGCTGCTTCCCGCACTGAAAAAGATAAGGATGGCGGACGAGGCATTCGCCAAAGTGATTTATGAACGCAAGAGCGCCGCTTTCCGCGAGCTGGACCGCTACATCCGCCTGGTTGCCCCCACGGACATGACGGTGCTCATACTCGGCAACACGGGGACGGGCAAGGAGCATCTGGCGGGCAAGATCCACAAGCGGAGCCTGAGGGCGAACAAGCCGTACATAACCGTGGATTGCGGAAGCCTGTCAAGGGAATTGGCGGCATCCGCCTTTTTCGGCCATGTCAAAGGGGCGTTCACGGGGGCGACGGATGAAAAACCGGGATATTTCCAGGAAGCGCGGGGAGGCACGTTGTTCCTGGACGAGGTGGAGAATCTGCCGGTGGAAATACAACAGATGCTGTTGCGTGCGATGGAGGAACGGAGGTACCGCCCCGTGGGCGGAAGGCAGGACAAGCGGATGGACGTGCGCGTCATCGCCGCCACCAACGAGGACTTGCAGGGTGCCGTCGCGGAAAAACGCTTCCGGAAGGACCTGCTATACCGGTTGCAGGATTTTACAATCACCGTGCCCACGTTGCAGGATTGCCTGGAAGACATACTCCCGCTGGCTGATTTTTTCCGTATCCAGTCTGCCGGACAACTGGGAAAGGAGATTCCGGATTTTGACGAGGCGGCAAAAAAAATATTGCTGGGCTACGGCTGGCCGGGGAATGTCCGTGAATTGAAACAGGTTGTCCATGCGGCGGTGCTGATATGTGGCGGAAAACTGATAACCCCTCAGTGCTTACGGTTGCAGCAGGCGGGAAAGACAGTGTTGAATCTTGCAAAGGAAGAAAAGATAAACAACTGCCTGCTAAAAGACGAACAGCGGAATGCGGAACAGATCAGGATGGCGGTCACCATATCCAAAGGCAACCTGACACAGGCGGCAGCCTTGCTGGGCATCAGCCGCCCGACCCTTTACAAGAAAATGGGCATGTACGGGATTACCAAGGAACAGGTCTGAAAGGACCGGATAATAATATACAGGACAGTTTCCCCTTCCATCAAAGGAAAATCGAACCGGTCTTGCCAGCCGCATTTTCCACACTCTTTTCGTGGCAATTTTCCTTGCGGCTGGCGCCGGGGAAAATTGCCGCGAAAAAGAATGCGGCGGCAATCCCGCTTCGATTTGAAGGATGATTACAGGGGCAAACTGCGACCGACGTGACGCACGGGCAATACATACAGGAGATATTCCGGAGGAACCGTTTCTTATATTCCCTGAAAATCAAATACTGACCATACCATATCCCGTCCCGCCTGAAATCTTCTTATTAAGTATATGACGGACCACAAGAAAAAACAGGGGGCTTCAGCTCCCTCTGTTCTGCATGGGCCGCCGTACCCGCTCCTTTTTTCTTCCGTGCCATGCACGCCGTTTGTCCTTTTCCCTGCGGTACGTCCCCTCTCCTGCCCCTACTCTTTTTTCCTGCCGCCCTTGTATTTCCTACTTGTTTTGAAGCACCTTTCCGGACATCTGATGACATCTGATGACGTCCGATGTCACCTTTTTGAAAATCAGCATTTTATCCAAAATATACTCATACATTTGAAGTGTCAAAGCGATTCATTAACCTCAAAAAGATGATGTATGGCACAAGAAAAGAACATGAACGAGAAACCCAAACGGACCAGGAAACCGAAGGCGAAAGACGAGGCCCTTCCGGTGGAACAGATTACCGAACTGATGCTGGTTCACAACAAGAACGACCCGAAAGCGGGCGTGCGGGCGGTCAGCGGAATCGACGGACAAGGAAAGGTGAAAACTGTTCCGGCGGATGAACGGAACGAGAATTCATTCCTGAAATTCGACAAGAACTCAAGTATCCTCGAGAATTTCATCAAGAATTTCTGGAGCCAGCTCAAGAACCCCACGCATTTCCGGCTGATCCGCATGACCGTCCACGATTACAAGATGAACAAGCAGGCCATCAGGGACCTGGCGGAAGGAAAACAGACGGACGCAGTGAAGGAGTTCCTCAAGCGCTACGAAATCCGTCCCAAAGAGAACAGGAAGGAACAGAATGTAAACCAAGAAAAAACAGAAACGATGGCAAAGAAAAAACAGCAACAGCCACAACAACCGCAGGAACCCCTGCAACAGAGCGAAGTGCAACAGGCGGCACAAAAAGCACAGCCGCAGGTACCGCAGGCGGAACAGCAGCCACAGGCACCGCGTTACCGCTACAATGAGGACATGATAGACTGGAACGCACTGGAAAAGATCGGTGTTCCCAAAGCGTCGCTCGAACAGGAGGGACTGCTTGACTCCATGCTGAAAGGCTACAAGACGAACAAGCTGGTACCGCTTACGCTGACATTGGACGCCGCCACCATCCGTATGGACGCGCGCCTTTCACTGATACCCATGCAGAACGGACAGGTCGGGCTCGGCATCCACGGCATACGCAAGGAGCCGCAGCTGGAACGCCCGTACTTCGGGCATATCTTCACCGAGGAGGATAAGAAGAACCTGCGCGAGAGCGGCAACATGGGACGTGTGGCGGAACTGAACCTGCGCGGAGGCACGACGGAACCCTGTCTGATCTCCATCGACAAGAACACCAACGAGCTGGTGGCCGTCCGCCAGGAGCATGTCTACGTGCAGGATGAGGTAAGGGGTGTCAAGTTGAGTCCCGACGAGATACAGACCCTCAAGAACGGCGGACAGGTGTTCGTGGACGGGATGATTTCCAACAAGGGGAAAGAATTCAGCGCTACACTACAGTACAGTGCCGAACGCAGGGGGCTGGAGTTCATCTTTCCCAAGGACCAGGCGTTCAACCAGCAGTCCCTCGGCGGGGTACAGCTCTCGCCCACCCAGTTGAAGATGCTCAGCGAGGGGCATACCATCCTGGTCGAGGACATGAAACGCAGGAACTCCGACGAGGTGTTCTCCTCATTCGTCACGCTGGACAAGGTGACGGGACGTCCGAACTATACCCGCCACAATCCGGAGACAGGCGAAATCTACATCCCGAAGGAGATCTGCAACGTGCAGCTCACCCACGAGGACAAGGAGCTGCTCCGCAAGGGACAGCCAGTCTTTCTGGAAAACATGGTCAACCGCAAGGGAGAGGAGTTCTCCGCCTTCGTCAAGCTGAACATGACCACCGGCAACCCGCAATACTCCCGTACCCCGGACGGGTTCAACGAGCAGCAGGCGCCGCGCATCCCGGCGGAAGTGTACGGCCATGTGTTCACCGCGCAGGAGAGGGCAAACCTCCAGGACGGAAAGGCCATTCTCATTTCCGACCTGAAAAGCAACGGAAAACAGTTCAGCTCCTACCTGAAAGTCAACCCCGGTTCCGGGCAGTTGCAGTATTTCCAGGACAATCCGGATATCCGGAGGGACACTTCCCGCCGGGCGACACAGGCAGACAATGCCCAACAACAAGAGCAGAAGAAAAGCGCGAAACAGGCCATGTAGGATGATACCGGAAATGACAGAGAAAATGACTTTACAAACAACCCCAAAATCAAGAAACGTATGAATACGAATCAGAAGACCCGCCTCAAGGCGGAAGATATGGAGTGGAACGTTCTGAAGACCCTCGGGCTCAGCAAGGAACAGCTGGAGGCCGACGGCAGTATGGAGCGGTTGCTGCAAGGCATGGAGACGGAAGCCATTCCGTTGAAGTTCCGTACCCCGGTCATCGACCTGAGCATGGACGCCACATTGAGACTGGTACCCAGACCCGGTACAAACCATAGAAATCATAGGAAAATAAAAGAATCTATCTTCTTTATTATCAATTACTTGAATATTTCCTATTTTCTCTATTTTTGCCATATTTTGCCCATTTTCCGTTATTCAGTACACTTTTAGTACACTTTGAAATATCATTTTCTTTTGTACCTTTGCAATATCGGAAAACAAAAGAAAATCAACTATTTAGCGTAATCACCCGGTTATGGTACCTAAATCGGGATAAAACCTCTAAACAATGGCAAAGTTAGAAAATAAAACGAAAGAAAACCCCAAGTTAGAGCAAAACAAGCTCTCGGATGGTAGAATTAGCCTTTACTTAGAGTATTATTTAGGTAGAGAGGAAAAGCCCGTATTAGATGAAAACGGCAATCAAGTGTACTATGATAGTGGAAAGATGCAAGGTAAACCCAAGTTTGCAGTAAAGCATAACAGGCGAAAAGAAAACCTTAGTTTGTATCTGATAGATAAGCCCCGTACCCCTGCGGAACGCCAGCAGAACAAAGAAACATTGGAGCTTGCCACAAAGATACGTGCAGAGCGTGAACAGGAATTTAAAGAAAGTATGTTGGGCTATCGGTTAAAAAAAGATAGAACGGTCAATTTCTTAGACTATTTCCAAGCCTATATCAACAGTTATACCAAGAAAGATATTCGCATGGTACAAATTGCGCTTAGCCGTTTTAAGGACTTCTTAAAAGAGCAATACCCCATGAATGAGTTTAGTATCAAACCGGAACTTATCACCAAAGAAATGATGGAGCAGTTTGTAGCCTATTTGCAATCCCGAAGTGTAGGTGAGGGTGCTAAAAGCATTTACCAGCGTTTCAAGAAAGTTATTCGATATGCGATTGACCACGATGTAATGTTGAAAGACCCATGCAAAAGTGTTACCTGCAAAGTGGATAGCCAAATGCTTCGGAAAGATGTTCTCTCTCCCGAAGAAATCCAAAAGTTGGCGGCTTGCCATTATGACAACGAGAACCCGAATGTCAGACGTGCTTTTATCTTCTGCTTATACAGTGGTTTGCGTTTCTGTGATGTAAAAGACCTTACCTATAAGAATGTGGATTACGCTAATCGGTTATTGAAGTTTGAGCAAAGCAAGACAAAGGGACATTCTGCCAGTAGTGGTGTGGTTATTCCTCTGAATGACGGTCTATTGTCTATCATTGGTGAAGCCCCGGCAGATAAAAACTGCCTGATATTCGATTTACCTACTTACGAAAGTTGCTGTAAATCAGTAAAGCGTTGGGTAAAGAGAGCCGGAATAGACAAACATATAAGCTGGCATTGTGCCCGGCATTCGTTTGCCGTGAACATTCTGAACAATGGGGCAAATATCAAAACCGTAGCCAGCCTTTTAGGGCATAGCGGATTGAAGCATACGGAGAAGTACACCCGTGCGGTGGATAAATTGAAAGAGGAAGCAATAAACAGCTTGCCTGAACTAAAGTTTTAACCATAAAAGACTTATCTTTGCAACTATGAACTTTGAAGCATTAGTAGAACATATCAGTACGATACAGAACACGTTGCAGGCACAAGCTGCACACGCTGTAAACCTTGCCCTTACTTCCCGTAACTGGCTTATGGGTTACTATATCGTGGAATTTGAACAGAACGGGGAAGACCGTGCTGCATACGGTGAACAATTGTTGAAAAAACTGGAACAACGACTGAAAACAAAAGGTCTAAATGAACGTAGATTCCGTGAATTTAGGCGGCTGTACCTCGTTTATCCACAGCTAAAAGAGCAGATATTGCACTACATAATGTCAGGTAATGAAATTCGGCACACACTGTCCGCCGAATTCACAGAACCAATTCGGCACACGGTGTGTGCCGAATTACATACAGCAGACAATCAGATTAATAACTGGAATATACCTGCCGAAAAGCTGTTTAACAGACTGCCATATTCTCACTTAAAATTTATATCCAAGATTGAAAACCCTGTCAAACGTGCTTTTTATGAAATGGAAACAATGAGAGGCTGTTGGTCTGCAAGAGAATTGGAGCGACAAATAGCATCTTTATATTACGAACGTAGCGGACTATCCAAAAACAAAGAAGCCCTCTCCGCTTTAGTCCAGCAACAAGCAACCTTATTACAGCCTAAAGATGTTATCAACACCCCTGTTACTTTGGAGTTCTTAGGATTGAATGAACGTGCATTGGTGACAGAAACTGATTTGGAACAAGCCATTCTTGACAACCTGCAACACTTCCTGTTAGAAATGGGACATGGCTTCTGCTTTGAAGCCCGGCAAAAACGTATCTTGATTGATGAAGATTATTTCTTTGCCGACCTTGTGTTCTACCACCGCATTTTGAAATGTCATGTTATTGTAGAATTGAAGATAGACAAGTTCCGTCATGAATATGCTTCGCAGCTAAATATGTATCTGAACTATTTTAAAGCAGAAGTGATGCAGCCGGATGATAACCCACCTATCGGTATTCTACTTTGTACTGAAAAGGGAGATACATTAGTAAAGTATGCCACTGCCGGATTAGACCCGAATATCTTTGTACAAAAGTACATGATAGAGCTTCCAACAGAAGAAGAAATAAAAGAGTTCATTTCTTCCTCAAACTATTGATTGGCGAAAAGAAAAAAGATTGCTTCTTCTTTCGCCAGCACATATATTTTGCAGGCTACAAAAGTTAGTTTAGTACGTTTTGGATATATATACAAAAGTATAAACTAAACTCACAACAAATTAGGCTTATAAAAAAATTTCATTTTAAGAATAAAATATGGAAAATTATAATTCATACATTGGGAGATTGGATTATTCCAAATTCATACAATTTGCCAAAGACAAAGGTAAGGTACATATTTATCATAAGAAAGATTTTTTTATTGAGCAAAATAAAGTGTCTGACCAAGTTGGATGGATTGAAACTGGAGCATTTCGTTATGTGCATACTGATAAACATGGAAAAGAGCATGTTGTAGAATATTCATTTGCCAATGAGTTTGTCTGCGATTACTCCTCTTTTATACATCAAAGTACTTCATTGGTACACATTCAAGCTATGTCTGAATGTGTAGTCTATCTACTATCTTATCAAGATATAGTTGCGTATTTGGAAACAGATATGGAAACACTTCGTTTTGGAAAGCAGACCGTGGATGCCCTATATGAAATGATGTACAAACGGTACTTGGAACTCTATTGTGATTCCCCGGAAGAGAGCTATTTGAAGTTAATGCAACGGTGTCCTGATTTGAAAGAGATAGCACCTTTAAAAGAGATAGCTTCTTATCTAAGAGTTACCCCAACTACAGTAAGCAATATTAGGCGAAAAATAACATTTCAGGATTAAAATCTCAAACTGTTTTGAGAGTTTCATTTGAAACGGGAAAATGAGCGTGTACTTCACAGAAGTATGCGCTTTTTTGCTTTACCTTTATTGCCTAAATTGATATTTCAATTGGCTTTTATGTTGGACTAATCTAATAAAACAGTGAGAGTTTTAATGATTTTCATGCTACATCTTATTCCTTGCCTTGCCTTTGCACAAGAGGAATGGACAACAAAAGATTCGATTAAACTATCTAAGATGTTAGATGGTGAAATACCAATACATATAAACGATGCCTTTAGAAAAGAATTGGAGCAATCTCTGACAGGTTCTTATCTAAAGAAAAACAATCATAAATTAAACGATTTTATATTAGATATAAAGATTAAAAATAATTTACTGAATTACAACCAGTTAGTTAAATATTGTATGTACATTCAATCAGATTTATTATCAGACAGCACTTATAGCAAGAAGATTGAATATATAAATATAAAGGGCTTTAGAATAAGTAGCAAAACATATATTGATAACCCTTATGTTAGCATAGAAAGAAATACTAACATATCAATTCCATTGACTAAAAAACTAAATTTTAATATATATGGAAATTATTCTTTACCAGAAAAACGTAGTATGATACTTCCTGCAACTTCTATCCCTTATAGGATAGGAGCAGGATTTTCATATGAGATAGGCAAATATGCCATTATTAAATCCCAAACGAACTACCAATATAACATAATACAAAAAAGATGGGAATGGTTCTTCGGAGCAGGAGTTTCTTTTACTTTTTAATTGTCTTGTAATCAATAAACTGAATTAGTATGATGCGATTAAACAAAATAATAACATTTACATTTTTCTGCCTATTTTTAGGTTGCTCCCAAACAGTCGTTTGGGGACAAACGATTAACGGAAAAATAATAGATGACAAACAACTACCTATAGACGGTGCGACTATTATTTTACAAGCAATGGATTCGACCTATATAGGCGCATCCATATCCAATGCCGACGGCATATTCGTTTTTAAAAACCAACAGAAAGAATACCGCTTGATAATACAACACCTTTTATATGAAACTAAACAAATGGTAGGTAAAGGAAATGATGCTGGAACTATTCAACTACATCCTAAAGACTATGCTTTGGATGAAGTTATTATAAAGGCAGAACGTCCTTTTGCAAAAGTAGAAAATGGACTTTTAGGATATAATCTTGCTGTTCTTACCCAAAATCAACTCGTAAACAATGCTTATGAAGCATTGACAAAGATACCGGGAGTACAAGAAGATAGAGGAATACTTACTTTGGCTGGAGCAGGAAAACTGACTATTATGCTAAATGGCAAACCAACAACAATGGATGCCGGACAACTTGAAACAATTTTGCGCAATACTCCGGTTAGTCGTGTAGAAAAAGCAGAAGTAATGTATAGTGCGCCTCCTGAATATCATGTACGGGGTGCAGCTATTAATATTGTTTTAAAGCATTCCAACGACTACTCTTTTCAGGGGGAGGTAAATGCTGACTATAAAAACCAATACTTCAATGATGGAGGAATGAATGGAAGCTTTCGTTTATCAACTCCCAAAATGGCTTTTGATGTAATGTACGGAGCAAATAACGTAAAAAACATGGAGTACATAGACCTTGATTCCAAACATACACTAAATGGTGAACTACATAACATCATACAAAATGAACAGTTGCGTAGCAAGTACTGGAAACACGACCTTAGAGCAGCTTTTGAATATAACTTCAACGACAAAAACAATATCAATATAGCATACACAGGTAGTTATAACCCCGACCAGTATAATAATAGCCGGACATCAGGCAATTACCAAACCAGCAATGTCGATAAATATATTGACAATCAAATGCACAATATTACATTGCAATACCATTCAGGCTTCGGACTTGACATAGGTGGTGATTATACATATTATACTTCTAATAATACCCAAAGACTATATGCTGATTATCAAGATGGAAGTCAGAGTAGTTTCTCTATGATTGGCGGACAAAAGATAGACCGATACTCTATCTATGCAGACCAGAAACAATCTCTATCAAAAGGATGGAATCTGGGTTATGGAATTTCCTACCGTTTTGCTAAAGACCTTGATTTTCAAACTTATGATAAAGTGACAGGTAACATTCAAACTCAAAACACATATTCCAATCTAAGAGAACAAACTACCAACTTTTATGTATCATTGAGCAAAAACTATACAACAGGTACATCTTTATCCGTTTCTGCTACGGGAGAATATTATACTATTGGAAATTATCATAAATGGGCAGTTTATCCACAAGCATCGTTGACTTATTTAAAAACGCCGAAACATGTGTTTCAACTTTCATTATCTACGGACAAAACTTATCCAAGCTATTGGGATATGCAATCTTCCGTCAGCTATCTTAATGGATATACAGAATTATGGGGAACACCGAATTTGAAGCCAATGACGAATTATAATCTGAATGGAAGCTATATCTTTTTGAATAAGTATATTCTTAGCCTGTTTTTCACGCATACATCAGATTATTTCACACAAGCCGCCTACCAATCTACTGACAGGCTGGCACTAATCTATAAAAATACAAATTGGAACTATATGCAGGTGTGGGGAGCAAATATCATATTACCCTTTAAAGCAGGAAACTGGCTGGATTCCCGATTAACCTTAGTCGGTATGCAAATGCACCAACGCTGTGATGATTTTTTCGACATCCCTTTCAATCGTAAGAAATGGGTATTTAGCGGCATACTGGATAATACATTTAAAGTAAATAAGAATTTGTCTTTCGAGTTAATGGGAAATGTACAGACCCCCGTCATACAAGGGACATTTGATATAGAATCTATTTTTAATCTCACTGCCGGATTGCGATGGAATTTCGCAAATGATAAATTGAGTTTATCTGTCCGTTGCAATGACATATTTGATACAGGGATGCCTGCAACAAAAGTCCGTTTCAAGGGGCAAAACTTGAATATGGATAGCGGATTTTATTCACGAGCATTTACTCTGCATTTCAGTTATCGCTTTGGTGGATATAAGAAAAAGGAGATAAAAGGAGTAGATACATCAAGATTTAGATACTAATTCAAAAATGATATGAGAACATTGTTACTAATTCTGAGTGTTTTATGTTTTGGTTCATGCAAAACATCATTGATTACCTATCGAAATGGATATATATTTGACAAGCAAGGTGAAACGATTGGTAATTATACTAACGGGTATATTTATAGTTCAAAGAGAATACTTAAAGGATATTATTCCAATGGGTATATTTATGATGATAATCACAATATTGTAGGGAATTATGCAAATGGATATGTGAAAATGAAAAACAAAGATGATTAATAATATAATTTCAACACTACATGGAAAGTGTATTACAACAGAGATTTTTCCGTTTATTATCGGAATACTCGCAGTATGAAGTTTCTGAATTAGAGTTAACAGAAGCCATTGAAGAATTGGCTATCCATTTAGCAGATTCCAGTATGAACGAGCAGGATTACAACGTTTTACTGCGTTATTTTTCCTTTGGTTTACACCGTCTTAAATCGTATCGTGTACGGTTTGAGCAAGAAAAAAATGCCCTATCTGCATCTAATTGATGAAGCGATAGGGCTTTTAAACACTGAAATACGCCTTATTGAATGGCGCATCAAGTACCCGAACCAACTACAGCAATGTATTAATAAACAAATCATTTCTCCTCTTTTTCTTGCAGACAAAACAACTCTTATCAACATCATGGAAATGGTAAGCGGTCTGTTCCTCTCCAAAGACATCGTATATAAGAACGGAAAGCCTGCCTATTTGGTGGATTTATCTAAAGGCTTTGAATGGTTGTTCAATATCAAGATAGGCGACTATTACCAAAAACATGAGGACGTGATAAAACGGAAGCCGGGCAAACTGACCGAATTTCTTAATGGACTGGCAGACCTAATCAAAAAGGAACATGACAAGAAAGGATATAGATAATCAGCAACTTATGGTTTATTTATAGGGGATTCCATTAGTTCCCCTATAATTTCTTTGCATCCATTTTTAGAACTTTGCTTCATCAATCGATTGACAAATAAGAATGTATAACCTGAAACATGAAGCAATTATGTATATAGAGAATGACGAATTTGGTGAATGGATGCAGAAGCTGTATGCCAAACTGGAAGAACTCTGCAAAGATGTACGGGTACTACGCAATGCAGACAGGGTACTGCCCGAAGATGACAACCTATTGGATAATCAGGACTTGTGCCTGCTGTTCAAAGTAAGTATCAAAACCCTGCAACGCTACCGGGCTCTCGGTGCGCTGCCATACTTCACTATCAGCGGAAAAGTGTATTACAAGGCTTCCGATGTACGGGAGTTCATCAAAGAAAGGTTCAGTATTACCACGCTACGCCAGTTCGAGAAAGAACACTGCACGAAGAAAAAGAAGTAAATCTAAAAAGCCGGAACGGTGAATGTGCTTCATCATTTGTTCCGGCTTTCCCTGCTTATGGCTTGCCCAACTTATCGGCTTCTTTCTTTAGCTGTTCGGCTTGCTCGTTCAACAGCCTTGCACGTTCCAACGCTTCCGCCTGCTTTTGGAGGCGGTATTCAAAATCCATCACTGAATCGGTCAGACTTCGGATAAAACCGTTATCCCGTTGCCACTTGAACTTGTTTTCCAGCATATCAAGAGTTTCCCCGTCTGCCTGTCCTTGCATCAGCAAATAGCGGTATTTCATATCGTTGTCCTGCAACTGCTGCATACGTTCAGCCAAACGGACATTCAAGAATATGGAAGCGGAACAGAGAACCAGCACTGCCGAAAAAAGAAACAATCCCGGACGAATCCAAGAAGCGACCTTGTTGTAAATCCGTTGATAGAGCGGTAAGGGTGCAGCTTCCTCTTTATCCGTCTTGCAAGAGCCCAAAGCATCAATCATTACCTTGAAACAACGATAGGTTTCCAATACTATTTTCTTGGTGTCCTCGATATGTTTCTGCTGACCCTGCATCCTGTTCCTTATCTCGTCAAGCTGGCTTCGGATAGCCTGCAAATCCTTTTCGGGAACTGCCGGGTTGCTGTACAATTCCGACAATGCCTGTTCGATTGCGTTCAGTCTTTCAAGAGTTTCCTCCCGACTGGCTGGCGTTACCTGTGCTTCCTGCTTCTCTTTCAGTTCTGTAACCATTGAGAGAAGCCCCTCTAAAATCAAATTTTCCTCCATGCTTTTACAGTTTAAGTTGTTTCTTCTTTTTCTTCTTCTTTCTCAAAAAGGAATCATCGGGCATTTCATCAGCCGGGGCTGACAAACCGGAAAACAGACCGCCTAAACCTGTTATAAAAGAATTATCCGCTTTGTCGGGTGCTAATACTGGTTTCTGAACAGGTGCAGTAACCGTCTGTTTATTGCTTCCGACTGTCGTCTGCCCTACATCCCCAAAACATTTATCCAGTTTGGAGAAACTGAAACTACGGTCTATCTCCGAACCCTTGAACGTGTATTCGCCTTTGGAAAAGGAAACGCCTTGTATCTCGTTTGCCTGTCCCTTGTACTTGAACCGGATAGTAATACCCTTTTCCGCTAACCGCTCCTGTAACTGCTGCCAGTTCTTGGACTTCCCGATTTCATTCTTTACAGCGTTGTAAATCTCGTATTTCGATTTGTCCGGCTCTTTCAAGCGGTGCTGCTTTACCTGTTCTTTCCCACCAGCAAAATAAAGCCCGTGTTTGGCTTTCAGCTTCTTGCATACCTGCTCGTTGCGGTACA
>ENA-OZKJ01000124-OZKJ01000124.1-human-gut-metagenome-genome-assembly--contig:-NODE-124-length-41058-cov-31.938761_pt1 | contig 41058 bp, 64 predicted proteins | sample MGYA00244824_ERZ653760 | MGnify/ENA primary metagenome ERZ653760 (study PRJEB26926, sample SAMN06165255) | human gut metagenome | biome: ENVO:00009003; feature: ENVO:2100002; material: ENVO:00002003...
AACGCAAAAGTCCTGATTGCATCTGACGGCGAGAAGACATTCGTCCTCGTAAATGGAACACCGCTTATCGGAGATAAGATTGACTTCAAATCTGATATGTACGGTGTCCGGCTCAGCGTGTCTAACGCACTGCTTACGCCTAACCTGTATAAAGCCAGTGACTTCGCCGCATTTGTGAAAAACAAGTTAGGTTATGATCTGTCCGTCATGTAAATCCCACATGAGGACGGTTTCCGGGTCTTGCTTATCCATGTAGGCAATGCCCACATCCGTCAGGACAACACCACCAAAACGAGAATACTCGGCATATCCGGCAGCACAAATCTCCTGTAACCCATCCTTTATTGCTTCTGGAATCGGCATGAAGAATGTGGAGTTTTGCTTCGACTGCCCGTATGCCCGGCGCTGGCAGTAATGCGTGTAGAGAGTTGCCAGCGCCTTTTTTGCGCTTCTTGTCAGCTCAACGCCCATCGCTGCGCCTCCTCTGCTGAATCTCTACAAGCTTCTGCATGGCCTCAAGAATCTGGTCATCCGTCCAGTTTTCAGCCTGTTCTTCCCAATCCTTCATAGTCGGCACGAATCCCTCGGCATTTATGCCGGGGGCTTTTTTTATGCCCGGGTCATCCGTTTCTGCCAAAAACAAATTCGGTGAAACGCCGAAATAATCCGCAATTTTCTTTATCGTTGTTGGCCTTGGAATCGCCCCGCCTTTCCACGAAGTAACAGACCCAGATGACAGGGCGAGTTCTTTTGCAACTGCATTGGGCGATACTCCACGCTTTGCGCATAGGCCAACAAAGACTGACCAAAACATAAAAAAATACTCCTGAAAATTGTGAGATTATCCAAAAGTGAGAAAAATGAGATTTCACTATTTACAAAATGAGAATTATGAGGTATCTTTATATCAGCCCCACCGAAAAAGGGTACAAAAACACCAGCCCCCACGAAAGCGGCTTTTAACAATTTCTTTTGGCGAAGGTATTGTACCGCAGTTTTTGCGGGGTGTCAAGTGTGAAACCTCATGAATATGAGTTTTCGGTGGGCGTTGACTGCGGCGGGGATAGAAAAACCGCCCCGTGCGGTAACACGAGGCGGCGGGGTGCAGGAGTTTCCCCTCCCCACCTCCGCACCGGGCAGGGAGGGGATTTAACAGCAAGAATCGCTGTCTTTGCACTCCTGCAAGGCGATTATAGCACGAACGCCCCGCCGCAGTCAATGAAATCTCACATATAAGGAGGGAATGAAATTTGACATTGAGAGAGATGCGGGATAGAGCAAATCTTTCCTGCACACAGGTAGGCAAGAAACTGTTTGTTGACCAGTCCTGCGTAAGACATTGGGAATATGGAGACTGGGCACCGGCACGGAAGTATTACAAGAAAATGGCAAAGCTGTACGGCGTGTCGGAGGAGGAGATCAAGGCTGCTGCGGAAGCTATCCGGGCGGCGAACCGAGGTGAGAAGCGTGACAATCAATGATGTACGGAAGTCGGACAAGCTGTATCTGACCCCGGCAGAGGTTGCGGAGCTGTTGAATTGTGACCCGCAAGCGATACGGGACGCAGCGAGGCACAACCCCGAACAGCTTGGATTTCCGACAATGCGGGTTGGCAACAGGACGAAAATCCCCCGGATGCCGTTTCTGCGGTGGCTGGGGATAGAGGAGGAGTAAGCATGGACGGGTACACATTGACTTTGGTCATCATCGGAGCCGCAACGGTGAGTTATTGGTTTGTTCGGCTGGTGGACAAGCTGGATAGACCCGGCAAATAGTAAATTGGGAGGAAATCGAGATGAAAGCGTGCAAGGGATTTGATAAAAATTTGAGGTGCCGAGGCTTCCAGTATGAGGTCGGCGGCGAGTACACGGAGGAAACCGCAGAGCTGTGCAATCGCGGACCCCACGCCTGCGAGAACCCGCTGGACACGCTACGCTACTATAGACCTGGCGATAGCCGGTACTGCGAGGTGGAGATTGAGGACAACGGACAGCGTAGCAGCTATGACAGCAAGGTTTGCGGCAAGCATATCAAGATCGGTGCAGAAATCGGGCTAAAAGGCGTTATCAACGCCGGTGTGCGGTTTGTGTTTGACAAGTGCGAGAGCGCAACCGAGGAAAACGCATCCGGTTGGAGGGGCAACGCCGACGCATCGGGTGATAGTGGCAACGCCGCCGCATCGGGTGAGAGGGGCAACGCCGCCGCATCCGGTTGGAGTGGCAACGCCGCCGCATCGGGTGAGAGGGGCAACGCCGCCGCATCGGGTGAGAGGGGCAACGCCGCCGCATCGGGTGATAGTGGCAACGCCGCCGCATCCGGTTGGAGTGGCAACGCCGCCGCATCCGGTTGGAGGGGCAACGCCGCCGCATCGGGTGAGAGGGGCACGGCTGTCGTAACCGGCTTCGCTGGGAGAGCGACCGCATTGGGCGAACAGTGCCTTGCTGTGGCATGGGGCGAAGATAGCCTTGCAAGAGGCACTGTGGGCAACTGGATTGTCGTTTCTGAGCGTGACGATGATGGCAACATCATTGATGTCAAAATTGCAAAGGTGGACGGCGATACCGTCAAGGCGGACACATGGTACAAACTGGTGAACGGCGAGATCATGGAGGCTTAGTAATGTATTTGTGTGATTATTGTGGGGCGGCGTTCCAGTCGTTGGATTACATCGAGGAAAAGTCCGATGAGTGCGGAAACAGCATAATTTATGTCTGCCCAGAGTGCGGAGAGGAGATTATCCCCGGAGAAGCGGATGAATGCCCGGTTTGCCACGGCTGGAAGCCGATGAAGTCTGCTATGTGCCACAAGTGCGAGCTGGAAACAATCGGAAATTTCAAGCTGGCTATACGGAAGTTCTCCGATGTGCAGCTTGATTATATTTCCGAGCTGACGGAGGGTGAGTATCTCTCGGAGTTTTTGCATAAGGGGGGCTTGGGATGATAAACGGCGTCCTCCGGTACATAAAAGCTACAGTGGAAATCCCATTCCCAGAGGGGAAAATGTGCTGTAACCTCTGCCCACTTTTGGAGACGTATTCGCGAAATCAATGCCGCCGCACGGGGGAGTATTTGCTGGACACACGAATCGTCGGGGCATATTGCCCGCTACAAGTTGTTGATGAGGAGAAAACCGAATGATGAATATCTACGAGAAAATCGCTGCAATCATGCAGGATGTCCAGTATTTGGCAAAGGACGATCATGTAGAGTTTGGCAGCACCAAATACAAGGCACTGAGCGAGGAGAAAGTAACCTCCATCATGCGTGCGGAACTGCTGAAACACAAACTGGTTGTATACCCCATCGCACAGACAGCCGGGAGAACTGGGAACATTACCCACGTGGATGTCATCTACCGCATGGTCAACGTGGAAAACCCGGAGGAATACATCGAGATTGCATCCTGCGGAGATGGCGCAGACACACAAGACAAGGGCAGCGGCAAGGCCATGACCTATGCGTTTAAGTATATGTGGCTGCGGACCTTTGCGCTTCCCACCGGCGAGGACCCGGACAAAATTTCCTCCGCCGAGCTGGACGAGAAGGAGCGGAACGCCGCTCCGGTGTGTGAGCGATGTGGAGCTGACATTGTGTCCGTCAAGAAGCGCAACGGCGAAATGTGGACGGTAAAGGACATGGTTAAGTACTCCAAGGGCCGCTACGGAGCGCAGATGTGCGCCGACTGCATGAAGGCCGCGAAGAAGGAGCAGGGCAATGTTGCAGGCTGATGTGACCGCCGCACGGTGGCAGCAGGACAGCGATGGGGCGTGGCTGTGCCTCCGGGTACAGTCCCCCGCCTCTGCAATGACCATCTGTGACGAGATGAAGCCGGACAAGCAGTATGTGGTGCAGATCAAGCGCAAGGGCAGGAGCCTTGACGCAAACGCTTATGCGTGGGTTTTACTGGATAAACTGGCGGCACACTATGGGATTCCGAGGAATGATGTGTACCGGGAAGAAATCAGGATCATCGGTGGTGTGAGCGATGTCGTGTGCATGGTATCAAAGGCGGCGGACGAGTTCTGCCGCAGATGGGAGGCGAAAGGAACCGGCTGGATGGCGGAACAAGGACCAAGCAAAATTCCTGGCTGCGTGAACGTGGCGGTTTGGTACGGCTCAAGCACCTACGACACAGAGCAGATGTCACGGCTGATTGACCAGATCGTTGCCGATTGCCGAGAAGCTGGAATCGAGACTATGACACCGCAGGAGTTGGATGCGCTAAAATCCCGCTGGGGCGAAGCTCAGCCGCTGGGAGGTGATAAAGGTGACTGATGAAAGACGGTGTTTCCTGTGCGGCAGAAATGGCGCAAGTGACCCGCTGGAGCGGCACCATATCTTCGGCGGTGCGTACCGAAACAAGAGCGAGAAATACGGCCTTGTGGTGTATCTCTGCGGCGAACGATGCCACAGGAACGGTGGAAACGCTGTACACCGAAACGGGAATCAAATGCGTCTGCTTCGCCGATACGGCCAGTTAAAGGCCATGCAGGAACAGAGATGGACGGAAGATGACTTCCGCCGTGAATTTGGAAAAAGCTATTTGTAAGGAGGAAAACGATGGTAAACAGAACGATTTTGCAGGGGCGGCTTTGCTCTGACCCCGAATTGCGCCGCACCAACAGCGGAACAGCGGTGTGCAGTTTCCGTGTGGCATGGAGCGAGAAGGTAAAGGACAGAGAAACGAAGCTGTTTCTCTCCTGCGTGGCATGGCAGAGCACGGCAGAGATGATTTGCAAGCACTTTGCTAAGGGCAAGGAGATCGTCGTGGAGGGCAAACTTTCCAGCCGGGAATACGAGGATAACAGCGGCAACAAGCGCACGGTGGTGGAGCTGACGGCGGACCGGGTACATTTCAGCGGCAGCAAGGACAGCGCACCACAGAAGCCCGCACAGACATTCGAGGAGATTTCCGAGGACGACGGCGATTTGCCGTTTTAAGGCGGTGCGCCGATGCCGAACAGAATCATACGCGAGAGCATCTGCACCAGCGACAGCATAGATGGGCTTTCGTGGTTCGAGGAGGTCTTGTTCTATCGGCTGATTGTTTCTTGCGATGATTTCGGACGCTATGACGGACGGGCCGCGATTATCAAAAACAGGCTATTCCCTTTGAAAGAAAATCTTACTCTGAAAACTGTAGAAAACGCCCTTCATGGACTGGCGAGTGCTGGATTGGTTGCCCTTTATACTTCACAGGGCAAGCGCTTCCTCTACCTACCAACATGGGGTAAGTATCAGAACCAGAGAGCAAAGGAAAGCAAATATCCTGAGCCTGTAGAGCCTACGCAAGCAGATGAAATCATTTGCAAACAAATGAATGCAGATGTTCCCGTATTCGAGAATCGAGAATCGGGAATCGATATACGAGAATCGAGAAGCGAGAATAATGCGCGCGAGGCGCGCTTCTCTCCGCCTTCTTTGGCCGAAGTTCAGGCTTATATCTCCGAACGGGGGTCTGCGGTTGACGCACAGCAGTTCGTCGATTTCTACGCCAGCAAGGGATGGATGGTTGGGAAAAACCGCATGAAGGACTGGAAGGCTGCCGTCAGAACATGGGAGAAGCGCAGAAAGGAGGAAGCCGGTGAACAGCCAACAAAGCAAGAATACCATGTCGGAACATGGCTGTGACATCTGCGGCGGGCTGGGCTACACCGTCCGGCGCACGGAAAGCGGCGAACTGGTGAGTAGAACCTGCAAATGTGAGATCATTCGTCGGAATAGGCTTCGCATGGAGCGTTCCGGACTTCTGGGACTGCTGGATAGCTGCACCTTTGAGTCGTTCCAAACTCAGGAGTATTGGCAACAGGCCGCAAAGCAAGCGGCGGAGAAGTATTTGACCGACTGGAAAGGCAAGTGGTTTTTCATCGGCGGCTCTCCCGGCACTGGGAAAACACACCTGTGTACGGCGATTTGCACCAAGCTGATGGACGGAGGAATCCCAGTGCGGTATGTGCAATGGCGGGGAGATATTCCGGCAATCAAGGCAAAGACCAGCGATGCCGAAGCATACGCCGAAGCCATGCAGCCGCTGAAAACCGTCCGTGCGCTGTATATCGACGATTTTCTCAAGGGGAGCGTAACGGATGCCGACAAAAACATCGCCTTTGACCTGCTGAATGCCAGGTATATCAACCCGGATGCAATCACGATCATCTCCACGGAGCTGACCATTGACCGCATTTTGAGCTGGGACGAGGCAATCGGGAGCAGGATCAACCAGAGGGCGAAGGATTATATGCTGAACATCGGGAAAAAGCAGAATTGGAGGCTGAAATGACCACATTACGCATGATTCCCGGCATTACATACACCCGGAAAAACCTTGAAGCATTGACCGGTATGCCGGACAGAGAGAACCGCCGGATGATACGGGAGCAGAGGCGGCAGGGTGTGCCTATCGTTGCCATGAAAGACGGCGGCTACAAGCTGGCGGAAACGGAGGAAGAAAAGCAAGCCTTACTTTCCATGTACCGCAAGCGGGCATTGGACGAGCTGGGGACATACCGACGCCTTGAAAAGGCCATGCAGGTTGACGGGCAGATGGAGATGGGAGACGGAAATGGCTGAACTGCACTTTACCATACCCCTGCCACCTGTGACGAAGAAAAACAGCCAGCGCATTATGCACAGCAGCAAGACAGGGAAATCGTTTATCATGCCGTCGCAGAAGTACATCGACTACGAGGCAAAAGCTGTGTGGTACTGCAAAAAGGCTGGTGTGCATGAGCCGATCGATTATCCAGTGGAGGTTAAATGCCTGTTTTATATGCCCACCAAGCGGCGAGTGGATTTAACCAATCTGCTGGAAGCTGTTGACGATGTGATGGTCAAGGCGCGTGTGCTGCTGGACGATCACTGCGGCATTATCGTCAGTCATGACGAAAGCCGGGTGCTGTACGACAAGGAGACCCCACGGACGGAGGTGAGCATAACCGCCTATGAATGATTTTGACTATGACATCGTGCAGAAAAAGCGTGTTGCAAGAGGTGCGTTTGCCCATGTAAACCGTAAGCGTGGGAAATGCAGATTGCCCAGTGACTATCTCACTGCGGCGCAGAAAAAGGAGATGAACGGAGCGGTGAAAACTTACAACATCACGCGGCCTATGCCGTTGGATGAATTCAAGGGAATGCCGGACGATCTGCAGCGAGAATACCTGCGGAATATGCAGAGTTGTGGAGCGGCAGCTACATACCTTGCAGACGAGATGGGCTGTTGCAGCGCCACCATCAGAGAATATGGAGAAAAGCTGGGCGTGCCGTTTGTGCGAGGTGGTCGGAACCTTGACTTGTGGCAAAAGAAACTATCGGAGTGGCACACAGCCGAAGTGACGGCAGCAGAAACGCCGGAGAAGCAGACCGACGAAATTGCCCCACCCGCAAGGGGTGCAGAGCTGCTGCACGCACGGCTCACTATCCGGGGAGACCGGGAAAGCGTTTTGCAAAATCTACGCCTGCTTATGCCGAATGAATGTGAAGTCACGGTTGAGTGGTGAGAGGAGGAGAAAACTTGTGAAGGAGCATATTACCACTGGAGGGAAAACGCTTTGCTGGACTTGTAGAAAAGCGTATGGAAAATGCTCATGGACAGAAGTAGACTACACAAAAAAGGGCTGGCCTATACGCTTTGAGCCGGTAAAGGGATGGAATGCAATTCCGACCAAAAACGAAAAATACACATCGTTTTTGGTGGTAAGTTGCCCAAAGTACGATCCTGATGATAGAAAGGAGGATACACATGACGGCAGATTTTGCGGGTATGGGGAAGCGCCTGCGGGAGGCGAGGGAGAAGGAACTTATGTCGCAGAATGATTTGGCTTTGGAATCTGGTGTAGCACCATCGACAATCAGCTATATTGAGTGTGGACACAGCACCGCATCGGTGTGGGTGCTGGCACATATCTGTGATGCGCTTGGGGTATCTATGCAATGGATGGTATACGGGAGAGGAAGAAAATGAGCAGAAAGAGCATATTTACAGTTGCCGGAGGTGCGGCCCTTGGTCTGCTGTTTGCCGCCGGGATATTGTGGGTGGAGCTACTTGCCGCAGAAGCGGAATATGTGGAGGAGCAAGAACCCGTTTCCCCGCCGGTGGCGGAAGTAATCCGCCAAGAAACGCCGCAGGAAGCCGCCTACACGAACGAAAGCACCATGACCGTGACAGCATACTGCCCATGCGAAAAATGCTGTGGAGCGTATTCAAACGGCTATACAGCCACAGGAGCGAAAGCCACACAGGGCGTGACCATCGCAACGGACCCGGATGTTATCCCGATGGGTACGGAGGTTGAGATTGATGGGCATATCTACATAGCGCAGGATGTGGGAGGAGCAATCAGCGGAAACCGCATTGACCTGTACTTTGATAGCCACGAGGACGCCCTGCAGTGGGGTGTCCAGGAAAAGATCGTGAGGTGGAGCGAATGAATCAAATCGCGCTGAACGTAGACTGCATGGAGTATATGCAGGCGCTACCGGATAAAGCATTTGATCTTGCCATTGTTGACCCACCGTATGGAATTAGCATTCATGATAGTGGCCGATTGAAAAAATACAATGCCACTGAAACAAGATGGGACGATGCGACTCCAGGTGATGTGTATTTTAGCGAATTAAAAAGATGCAGCAAAAACCAAATAATATGGGGGGGAAATTATTACGATCTTCCGCCTTGTAGGGGATTTGTTATTTGGGACAAAAAGCAGCCGGAAGATATTTCTTTTGCATCTTGCGAATTTGCATGGACTTCTTTCGATACATCTGCGAGAACTTTTTATTACTCGCCGTTGCAAGAAAAGGGGCAAAGAATTCATCCAACGCAAAAGCCCGTGGCATTGTACGAGTGGTTACTGATGAAGTACGCCAAAGAAGGCTGGCGCATACTGGATACACACTTGGGCAGTGGAAGCAGCAGGATAGCGGCCTACAACCTCGGCTTTGAGTTTGTGGGGTGCGAGATCGAACCGACATATTTCCAACTGCAAGAACAGCGGTTTGCGGAACATACGGCGCAAGAAAGGATGTGGTAGGAGTGAAAAGCCCCTGCGTAAAAGATTGCCCGGACAGGCTCCCATGCAGGGCCTGCCGGAAGAGCTGCGAGGCGTTCCGGGCGTATGAGGCCCAGCGGCTGGAGGAAAAACCCTGGGTGGATCGGTCCAACACCGCAGCCCGGGAGCGCCATGTGCGGCAGAGCGCCAGATACGCAAAGGACGGAAAACGACATATGAGATAGGAGGGCCGACAATATGGACGCTGTGAAGTTTATTGAAGAGCACAGAAGAATGTATAAGGTTACTGGGAAACATTTGCCTACTTTGGCTGAGGGAATACCGGCCGAGGACGTTGTAAAAGAAGTAGAGGAATGGGCTGCTGCACATCCGCGTAAGACACGGAAAAGCGTGTTTCTGGAGCAATATCCGGAGGCACGAGTGGATAAAGACGGCATCCTCCGCATTTGCCCCGCAGACATTACGAAGATTCTGAGGGACGAGTACGGTGGGTGTAAGAATCCTATGGAGAATTGCAACAAGTGCCGCCGTGAGTTCTGGGGGCAGGAGGTGGAGTAATGGAACGCACTATTCTGCAAGGCGACGCGCTGGAGCTGCTGCGGACGCTGCCGCCAGAAAGCGTACATACCTGCGTGACCTCCCCGCCCTACTATAATTTACGAGATTATGGCGTGGAGGGACAGATCGGGAACGAGGCCAGCGTGGAGGAATACCTGCAGGCGCTGGTTGCTGTATTCCGTGAAGTCAGGCGGGTGCTGCATCCGAATGGAACACTGTGGGTGAACATGGGCGATAGCTATGCTACCAGTTCGGGGAACCAGCCGCCGACGAACACCCGCAATTCCTGCGGACACACCGAAAAGCGCGTACCGCAGGGGTACAAGAAAAAAGACCTGATCGGCATACCTTGGCAGTTGGCATTTGCCCTTCGTGCAGACGGTTGGTATTTGCGGCAAGATATCATTTGGCAGAAGCCGAACTGTATGCCGGAGAGCGTAAATGACCGATGCACGAAGTCACATGAGTACATCTTCCTTCTGTCAAAGTCAGCGCACTATTATTTCAACGCGGCGGCAATCAGCGAACCAGTCACATCGGACAAGGGAAACGCAAGGACGTTTCGCGGCGGCGGAGCCTATACCGGCGGTCGATCTCGCAACAACAGCGCACAGGTGGAGCGTGAGAGCCACGGGAACGGTGAAAACAAGACGGGGCGCAGGAACAAGCGGAGCGTCTGGAGCGTAAGCACAAACGGATTTCGCGGCGCACACTTCGCCGTGTTCCCGGAAAAGTTGATCGAACCGTGTATTTTAGCGGGTTGCCCAGAGGGCGGCGTTGTACTTGACCCATTTGCGGGCAGCGGCACAACAGGAGTGGTGGCCAAACGCATGGGGCGCGGTTTTGTGGGATGTGAGATCAATCCCACGTACGTAAAAATGGCCGCCAGAAGAATGGCGGAGGTGGAGTGATGCGGTTAACTATTATCTTCAAGGACGAATTTGAGGAGTACATGAAAAAGCAATTCGGGCATTTCACGAATCCGAAGCAGGTATACGGTGTGAAGTCCGTACACATGGAAGGGGGGTACCTATACTCCACTATTTCGGACACGGTTCGCTGGCGCATGGATGACATTTCCAGATTTTACTGTGAGGAGGGCTGACAATGGCTGAATACCATGTTGGATGCGGCGCGTTTGGGATTTACGCGGGTACATTAAACAGTAAGAACAAGAACCTGTGGCAGAATAAAACGGAGTGTACAGATGAAGCCTTATGTGCTGTGCGCGACTATTTAATACAGAAATGTCTTGGTGGTCTGCACGGTGACAAGTCCTCTGGAGGCTATGAGTGGACGTTAAAAGACGGGAGAGTTGTCAAACTGCTTGTGGCGATTGAGAACGGAGGTAACAGCGATGATTGATGAATGCAAGTGGATGCAAGACGAGGTTTGCGTCAACGCAGATTGCCCAGCGTGTGCGGATTATTGCCCAGTGGCAAATACACCGGGCGTATGCAAATACGAGGAAAGGGGTAATAGCGATGCTCAAAAGGGCAAACGGCAGACCGGTGCCAAATAATCCGGCTAAGGCCTACGAGTTGGGCCGCCTGGATGGCACCAAGCAATGCATGGACAATGTTTCTTGCGTGCTACTGGACAAGTTCGGATTCCATGTGCGGGAGGAGACGGCGGACGAGCACGACACCCGCAGCCTGGAATACTTACAGCAGTGCCTTGTGGAGCTGGTGGAGGCCAAAAACAACGGATACATCAAGATGACCGACATTGAAAAGGCTCTGCATGGTGAATATAATCTGGTGAACAGTGCGGAGTAAAGGAGGGCAAATGAGCAAAAAGGCGACACTGCCTTATGATGTGCGGTTGGAGTGCATTGCTTATGTGCGTGGATATCCGCGCCGGGTGCGGGCGTACCGCGAGGCCCGGGCGGAGATCCTGGACGGGACGCATAGCGCCACAGAGGGCATGCCAACTGGATCTGGCGCTGGTAGGCCCGCCGAGAGCAAGGCGGAGCAGCTGGCCGCCATAGAGCGATGGCCGGAGACGCAGAAGATGCTTGCGGTGGAATACGCTATAGACCGCTGCGGCAGAGATATCGGCAGCGATACAATCCGGCGGCAGCTAATATATGGCATTATGCGCAACTGCCAAGGCAAGCACAAGTATGCCCGTAATCGGATCGTAATTCCGGGGATTAGCGAGGCGACATTCAGCCGCCGGAAGGAAAGATTCCTGCATGATGTAGCGAAATATGCAGGGTTACTCGTGAAAGGTGATACAGATTCCGCCTAATGATGTGCTACAATAGGTACAGTGGATGATAGGACATGGTCATTCACGCGATTTCCCAATCATCACTTTTCCTCCCTTATATGCGCCGCCGGTATTGGGCGCACCTTCTGGCACCGAAAGGTCATACCGGCACAAACAGCCTGTAGGGAAACCTATGGGCTGTTGTTATATGCAGGCGTAGCTCAGTCGGTAGAGCACCGCACCAGGAGGTATGCGCAGGTTCAAGTCCTGCCGCCTGCACAAGAGGCCGGGTAGCACCCGGACACTGTGAGACCGTTGTCGTCATGGCTCACATGAAAATGACAATGCTTGCTGAAAACTGCGCGTGAGGATGCGTCCTCCTTGCCATGACCGAACAGCGGCGCTTGAGATGCTTGCGGGGCCTCAAGCGGGCATGAGCGTGTGACAATCTAAGCGGGAAGACGGCCAATATGCGGCATAGGTGCCCCGTAAGGGGAGACCACAGCGAGTGACGGGGACTTTCCCTGAAGCGCTAAAGCAGGGCAGGACTGCAATGCCGCACCAAAAGCGGAGAGCCGCTGCCGTGGGCAAATGGCATAGCGCCTGCCCGGAAGTGCGGCTATGCGCTGGCAGACCGCTGCAAGGAATGCGTCCCACATAGTCTGCTGACATAAAACAATTCCAGCGAGCCAAAAGGCTCAATATGCGGGCACATGTACCAAGGTGGCGACGCGGTCTCCAAAACCGTGTGTGGTGGGTTCAATTCCCAACTGTCCGTGCCATAGGCGTGACATCTTGCCTCGCAGCCGCACGGAGCGTAAGTCTGCGAAAGTGGTCTTTCCTGTGCGCTGTATGAAAGCGGCAGGACGAAGAATTATTTGGCTGGCTCCGGCCTATGAATGAAGAAACGGATGCGACCGACATACCGGGGGATACCGGCATTGCTATACTCTGCGCGAGTGCCGAGGCGTTCAATGGATGTGGCGTGGTGGCGGCAATCGTATGATTAGGCCGCTGTGTAAGCAATTCAAACAGAGCGCAATGCCGGAACCTGTGAAAAAGTGCGGCGCGGTGTGGTGCCGAAATAACGGTGTAACCCATGTTTGAGAGCTTCCAGAAGGCCGCATGGGAGGGGAAAGACTGTTACTGTAGCCAAGGGGTGGGGGCTGGTGACAAACAAGGAGGGTTTACATGGAGGATATTTCGAAGCTTCCGTATGCTGCATGGCTGGAAGAAGCCATAGAAACAGTTGTAGGTGTATCGCCAAAATCGATCTGTATTGCAGCAACGGCGCATGATGGAACGACATTCACAGGGTATTACAATGCTGATGCGCAAGATAAGGCTGTGTTTTCGCACCACATCCAAAGCGATGTAACGATGGATATCATCAGGAATAATGCCGACATGATTAAATCCATATTATCCGAGGCAGGAGATGAACAGGAGTGATACATAATGGCAACAAAGAAATCTACTGCCATTGCAAAAACAAAGGATAACCGACCGGAGACCGGCAGAGGCGGCAAAAGGAACTTTCCTTCCTGCCTCCCTGACCTCAGTAGCGATGAAGATAGAGCGCTTGTATCTCAGCTCCTTACAGAGGTGCTTGTAGAGTATAGACAACCAAAGGTAAAGAGTGACGAAGAACTCAAGGAGAGAATAAACGACTATTACGCGCGCTGCGCACAGACAGGGCAGACACCAACAGTAGAGGAACTATTCCTGTCTACCGGCTACGCAATTAGCACAGTTAAGGACTGGGAATACGGGAGACGCAAGGGATTTAGCCCCGAAACAGCGGCCATAATTAAAAAAGCTAAGGGTTTTATGCAGACTTTTGACGCAAAACTTGTGGTTTCCGGGAAGCTAAATTTCCTTGCCTATTGCTTCCGTGCCAAGAACTATTACGGCATGGTGGACAAGCAGGAGATGGTTTTGACACCGAACCAACCGCAGATTGAGGGCCTGACTCCCGAACAGCTCCAGCAGAAGTACATCGAAGCCAGCGACTTTGATGCAAAATGAGCCGAAACCGAGCGACTTTTGCACGACTTTCCGTTAATTTTGGGAAAGTGGGCAAGAAAAATCCCGCCTTTATACACGGAATCTTGTAAACGACTATGATTTTGGGGTAAATAAGCGACTTTGGCGCAGGCGCATGCGACTTTCACAGCGACTATGCCAGCGACTTTCCCGGAGCGCCACGCACGGCGAAGCAGCCGCCGGAGACCCCAGGCCGACACCGCCGGAGCGGGGGACAGTCACCGACAAGGCCACAGGGGAACAAGGACGGCGGCAAGCTGGCAGCGCAAGCGGTAAGCCACGGAGCATGGGACAACGCCACGCCATAAGGCCATAAACAACGGCCACAGGACAAGCAGGACGGCGGCGGTATAGGGGATAGCCCCAAACATTAAAACGCCTTACAGGTGCGTTAAAATGGCAAATAAGGCATATGACAGAAAAGCCCCCGGAATACACCGAGAGCAAATGAAAACCCCGCACAGCTTGCGCCATGCGGGGCGGTGGTCATTTCTGGAGTTTGGCCAGATCGAAAAGCAGAAGAATAGGCTGCAACAGGATATACAACAGGATCACGGGCGGCACCTCCTTTCATGCCGATTGTAGCACGGCTGGCCGTGTGCGTCAATTGTCAATGCGGTACGGAATGCCGTTGACGATGCGGGCGTACTCCCGCCCGTTGATGCTGCCGGAGATGCGGCGGTCCTCGCTGATCCACCAAATAACGTCAGGGTCATATGCCCAGTTGATCCAGTACTCGGCCCCCCGGTATACGATGTGGGCACCGCTGTGCCTCATGTAGTCGATGTTGCCGATAATGTGCTCGCCGGTGATCCGCTGCGGTAATATGCGCGTCATGGTGTCGCCCTCCTCATGCAAACGTAAATCTGCGGGTTGTTGTCGTCTTGGTGTAACGGGCTGCCACCTCCGGCACATCTCGCTTGATGGCGGCGGTGTCCACCCTGGAGGATGTAACCGCCTTATAGGTGGCCTTGTGTTCTGACCCCGCCAGGGATTCCACCCCGGCGGCGGTCATGCGCTCTTTTAGCTGGTCTTTGAGGCTTTCCACCATTGCGGCGGCTTCCTCCTGCATCCGGATATACTCCGCAAGCTCTCTCATAATGCAGTCAATGTTCATGTTATGCCCTCCGTTCATAGTAATTTTCCCATGTGCGAACCCTGCACCACCTGGAAAGACCGGCGGCGAACCCGTCCCGCTCGGTAGCGGACGGAAAACAACGGGTGTATGTGGATTCCCCCTCACGGGGCGACCACGACACATAAAACATCATATAACCCATGATATAGCCCCCCTTAAAACAAGATAAACAGATTCGAGCAACGCCCGATAATGGCGTATAACTGCCCGGTTTCGGTGTCCTCGACGAGCCCGCCGTTAATACCATACACGCCGGAAGAATAGCCCACCTTTTCAGGCCTGCGTAGCGTGTAAATATACTCGCTTGGCTTGTTGGTGTAATCCTCAGCCACTCCGAGCCGCACAAGCTCCCGAAGTTCCCTTTGCTTATACTTCCTCATTGCTGCACCTCCTGGGCGGACCGGAGCGCCTTATATACGCGGTTAGCCGCCTGAAACAGTGCGCGGGCTTGAGTGTCTAACCACTCTTCCCGGCTGTTGGGTCTGCGCTCCCCGTTGCGGGTGCGCTTGAGTTCGGACGGGCAGCACAGGCGCGCGGCAATGTCGCCGTTGTAGATCAGGGAGCATCCCCCCCAGCTGTAGGCGCTCCAATCGTCCGCGCCGTTTAACAGGGCCTTGCGAAGCACGCGCGGGGCCAACAGGTCATCCGCGTCGATGTAACCGCCCTCGGCGGCTTCTGCAAGCTGTTCTACCATCTCAAGGGCGTACACGGTAACGCCCTTATCCCATGCGCTGCGGTCCTTGCGCTGCTCCAGTGTCTGCGCTGCCTTTGCAAGTACTGTTGTATAATCCATTGTATTACCTCCCGGCCCTATGGCCTTATCTCTTGCCAACGGCTGCCGGATGTGGTATACTCTCCGTGCTGGCCTGTTGGCTGGTTGGGGGGCGTTCCCGGGTTGCTTTGGTCGGCTGCCGGGTGCGCCCTCGTCTTGTTACGGTTATATCTTACTATGATTTGTCGTAATTGTCAATAGATAATTCAAGATTTTTCGTAATTCCTGTTTTGCCTGGATGATTATTACGGGCCGGGCGGCCCTGCCTCTGCCGGTGGGCCGGGGGATATGCGGCGGCAGCCGGGGGCGGGGGTAAACCGTGAATGGCGAGCACGAAACAATCAATCTTCCCCCTACATCAAAACTTGTACTTAAAAAACAAACGGTTGTGTGGTATAATGGCTATGAGGTGATGTTGTGAATTACACAGAGCAACTGCAAAAATCTTTTTATAGCCAGCGCATCGGCACCATATACGGATGCTTTGAAGTAACAGATGTACAATACGATGCAGAGCAAAAACGACAGCTGTGGACGCTCCGTTGCGTTTACTGTGGAGCTGTTAAGCAGACTTACAACGGGAAAGATTATGCTAAGGGAAAGAACCACGGCATTTGCAAATGCCGACATACAAAAAAGCCGGTTTCAAAAAAACCGCCAAAAAATAAAAAGGAGATTATGCGAGAGCACCCGCTCTATTCTCGGTGGAAAAGCATAAAGAGCAGGTGTTATCAAAAGTCGTGCAAAGACTATTCTAATTACGGCGGGCGAGGAATTACCATGTGCGATGCATGGCGGTATGACTTTTGGGAATTTGCAAATTGGGCAAAAGACAATGGGTATGAAGATGGGCTGACAATAGACCGAATCGACAATGATAAGGGGTATTCTCCGAAAAATTGCAGATGGATACCACGCGGTGACCAAAACAAAAACAAACGGAATATCCAGCTTTACGATGGGCTTACACTCCCCGATTGGTGTGTAGAGCACGGCATATCTTACAGCCGAGTAAGTGCCGATCTTCAACATGGAGTTCCGTTTGACGAGGCCGTAAAATCAGCAGAAAGCAAGCGCAAAGCGGATGAGTTTGTTGCAGCTTGCCACGCGCGTGGAGTTCGCCCTGATAAGATAAAGCGCAGAATGGAGAAAGGGCTTAGTTTCCAAGATGCGGTTGAGTTTAAGGGCAATATGCACAAGAGGCAATATTCGATGGGCGGCGTGCAAAAACCGCTATCTGAATGGTGCAGTGAATACGGGATCAGTTGCCCAGCTGTTGAGTATCGAATGAAAAAAATGGGGATGAGTTTTAGGGAAGCAATAACGACCCCAAAAAAGCAGCCACCCACAAAATCCCGCAAAAAATAAAAGAGGTTTTTTTGCGCAAACCCCTTGACAAGTTACCGTATACGATTTATGATATAATCGTAAACCGAACTTAGGGGGGTCATTAAATGAATGTTGCTGCATATGTCAGGGTCAGCACCGATGGGCAGATCGGAGAAGATAAGTTTGGCCTTGATGCTCAGAGGGAGCAAATTATAGAATATTGTGCAAAGCACGATATGAACATTTTGAAATGGTATTCCGATGAGGGAGAAAGCGGTGCTAAGTACAGACCCGGTTTTGATGCGATTGTTTATGGGGATGTAAGCAATCCGCCCTATGAAGCTGTTGTTGTAGCAAAGTCTGACAGAGTAGCAAGGGATATTAACATATACTTCTATTATCAAGGCGCATTGCTCAGAAAGAACATTGAACTGATAAGCATTTGTGAGGATTTCGGACAGTTTGGTGTTTTCGCCAATATGCTTAAAGCCTTTACACTAACTTGTGCCGAAATGGAGAGGGATAATATCAATAAGCGCACAAGCAGTGGCCGTAAGATTAAAGCAGCTCGTGGCGGCTATAGTGGTGGTAGACCACCGTTCGGTTATGCTCCACAAAACGGGAAACTTGTTGTTGTTCCGGAAGAAGCCGAGATCGTTCGATTTGTTATACAATCAAAGGAAAATGGAATGACTTATCAAGCGATTTGCGATTCCCTAAATGACGCGGGTAAAACAAATCGAAGCGGGACTAAATTTAGCATTAGTACCTTGCAAGTGATTACTGAAAACAAGCCGCTTTATCAAGGGATGTATCGCTACGGAAAGGGTGGTGAGTGGGTCAAAGGTGAACAAGAACCCATATTGAGAACGGAATAGAGGGAGGAAAGAAAAATGAAAAAATCGAATCCTGCCAAGCAGAAGAAAATGATAATCGTATGTGCCATTCTGCTAATCATTACCCTTGCTGTTGCATACAGCAACAAAGATGAGAGCCCTGACGCAGCGGGAGATTTCGATGTACAAGGCAGTGAATCTGCGGAAGAACTGTCGGACATTGCAAGTGATGGGATTGCAGAAAGGCTTGTTTCTTTCGGAATGACAGAAGATGAGGCACAGGCCGGCAGAGATATTCTGCGTATGTGTGGGGTGGACTCCATTTCCGGATGTGAGCCAACAGACGCATCGGCATCGGTCGATGGACTTGTTGCATTCCGTGAAGTGGTGGACAAGGACAGAGTGTTCTGGTTCACGGTAGACCACCGGGAGATTATTTATGTATCCCTGAATGGAACGGACCTATATGACAAAGACAAGGGTGGGTTCTTGATGAAGATAGACGATGTACATGTGCCAGAATCTTCCGTGCCATACAATGTTTATCGACAGTTGCAAGACATGACAGAGACTGTCCTTGACCGATACTTTGTAAGCGCAAAATACTACGACGCATGGGGTATTGGACGCGCAGACGAAAAATACATGGTGCAGTGCGAGGTATATGCGTCAAACGCGCTCAAGATGAAATCCTGGGTTCCGGCAAAGGTCTGGTATGAAGATCAAGGAAATGGCGAATTTGTTGTTACTGGCGTACAGATTGATGGCACACAGTACGAAGTGAAGCCGTAAGGGTTCCGCAAAAACCAAATAAAATGGACTACCGATTTTTCGGCAGTCCATTTTTTATTGCAGGAGGGAAAATGGATTATCGGAAGATTGCGGAAAGCATCAAAAACCGCATAGAGAAAACGCATGACCGGGAAGCCTACAAGGATTTGCTGGCGTTGTGCATTGGGTACGAAGCGGAAGATTTTGCTGCGGCGCACCAGTTAAATTCCGAAGTCCGAAAGATGACCTCCGAGGCACTTCGTAACGGGAACCCAAAAGATGCGGAGTATTTCTACACGCTGCATAAGCAATCCATGCTGTTTGATGCGCCGCATGATTTCGATACCTTCCTGCTGTATGTGGAGATGGACAGAAAGCCGGAGAAGCGGTTTTATGCTCCACGCAGGCGGTATCTAAGACCTATTGTGCAGGGGTATCAAGATGTCCTTGACGGCAAATTGAGGCTGCTGACTATTTCGCTTCCGAAAAGAGCCGGGAAAAGCCAGCTCGGAATCAATTTCATAAACATGATTTCCGGCAGAAACCCGGATAAATCGTCCCTTATGGAAGGTACGGGAGACGATCTTGTGCGAAGCTTTTATAACGGCTGTCTGGAATATTTGCAAACGCCGAACGAGTACTTGTTCTACGATGTGTTCCCAGATGCTCCATTGGTGCAGACCAACGCAGACACGAAAATCATCAATCTGCGGTCAAAATCCCGATTCCCTACGGTCATGTGCCGGTCGATTGACGCGCGGCAAGTGGGTTTGTCGGAGGCAACCAATGTCCTGTACTTGGATGACTGCGTGGAGGGCAGAGAGGAAGCGAAAAACCGTCAACGGCTGGATGATAAGTGGGAAGTAATTTCCGGCGATATTTTAGGTCGTGCCATTGAGGGTACGCCTATTGTGGCCACCGGGACGAGATATTCCCTGTATGACCCCATAGGGCATTTACAGGAAGAAGCACAAAAAGGCGGCTGGACATGGAAAGCCATTGAAATCCCCGCCCTTGACCTGATTACAGACGAAAGCAATTATGAGTATGAGCGGGAGGGGAAAAAAGTTTTTACCACCGCTTATTTCCGTGAGCAGAGAGAGCTTCTGAGTGCGGAACAGTTTGAAAGCGAATTTCAGCAGCAGCCTTTTGAAGCAAAGGGGCTGCTTTTCAATAAGTCGGAGCTGAACTATTTCTTTGAACTGCCGGTAGATCGTGACCCGGATGCAATCATTGCCGTGGCAGACACCGCAGAAAGCGGGAAAGACAGCACGGCCATGCCTGTTGCGGCTTTATACGGAGAGGAAGTCTACATCGTGGATGTGGTGTACGATGATTCTCCCGCAGAGGTCACAAAGCCGGAATGCGCAAAGTGCCTGATTGATAACAAAGTGGGCGATGCGCTGTTTGAATCCAACAATGCAGGTATGTATTTTGCAAGAGATGTTGCGGAGCTTGTGAAAAACGCAGGATTCAACACCAGCATACGGACAAAAAGGACGATTTCCAACAAGCAGACAAGAATTGAGTTTGCATCAGACGGAATCAAGAAACATTTCTACTTCAAGCATCCGTCAACATACAAGCGAGGGTGTCAATACTGGGGATTCATGCAGGAAGTGACCACCTATGTCAGAAGCGGAAAGGTGGCACACGATGACGCTCCCGATTCTCTATCGCTGCTGGAAAACGAGATCAGAAACCGTATCAGCGGCAAGATTGAAATATTCAAAAGACCGTTCTAAGAGGTGATGATATTGAGACAGATGTTTGGTAGAAAGGTCATTTATTCCGATGTTACCGAGGTAAACGAGGGCAATATTGCAAATATTTTGCAAAAGGCAATGGTTATCCACACCGCAAACCGGGCAGACATGGAATATTTATACAGGTACTATAAAGGCGATCAGCCTATCCTTGCGAGAGTAAAGGATGTACGCCCGGAGATCAACAACAAGATTGTCGAAAACCGGGCAAACGAGATCGTGTCCTTCAAGGTCGGCTACTTGATGGGAGAGCCTGTACAGTATGTCAGCAGGATAGCCGATGAAAAAGCGGCTGAAATGGTGACAAAACTGAACGATTATGTTTTGTCCGAGGACAAACCGGCAAAGGATAAGGAACTGGCAGACTGGTTCCACATCTGCGGAACGGCTTATCGCATGGTCATGCCGGACACACCGGAAGATGAAGATGAAGCCCCGTTTGAGATTTATACCCTTGACCCCCGGTTTTGCTTTGTGGTGTATTCCGTGCAGCTGGGAAATCCTCCCCTCATGGCGGTCAAGTATGTCAAGATGGAAGATGGGACAGTCGTTTTCAGCTGTTACACGAAAGACCACTTCTATGAAGTGACCGACACATGGAAGATTATTCGCAGTGAGCCGCAGATTTTGGGGATTCCCATTATTGAGTACCCGGCAAACCGTGCGAGACTTGGCGCATTTGAAATCGTTCTGAATCTGCTGGATGCAATCAACAATGTGGAGTCCAACCGAATGGATGGCGTGGAGCAGTTCGTGCAGTCCTTGCTTCTGTTCCACAATGTGCGAATTTCTGAAGATCAGTATTCCGCTTTGCGGCAGGACGGCGCAATTCAGTTTGAGGACATTGACCCGCAGAAGAAAGCGGAAATCAAAAACCTTGTCACGGAGCTGAACCAGACGCAGACACAGACCCTTGCGGACAATCTGTATAACACAGTGCTGACTATTTGCGGGATGCCCAATAGAAACGGCGGTTCTTCCACCTCTGACACCGGGTCTGCGGTCATTATGCGTGACGGCTGGTCTGCGGCAGAAGCAAGGGCAAAAGATTCCGAGCTGGTATTCAAGCGTTCCGAAAAAGAGTTTCTGAAAGTGCTTTTGCGGATTTGCAATGACTTGAGCGACTTGTCTTTGAAACTGTCCGCAATCGAAATCAGATTTACCCGGCGGAATTATGAGAACATTTCCGAAAAGGCAAATGTGCTGGTTACCATGCTGGGCAACGGAAAAATTGCGCCGCAGCTTGCATTTACACATTGTGGCCTTTTCAGCGACCCGCAGCTTGCGTACAAGATGAGCATGGAATATCTGGAGGAAAACGGAGGAAACAATGGAATTAACGATGGAGATGGTACGGACGATCAACGAAATCCTCAAGAACCGCAATCAAGCGGAGGTGAAAGTGGAGAACGGGAAGATCGTGGTGCTTGAAGTACGAAGAAAGAAGAAATACTGAGTGGGTCTTGCAAGGGCTTGACCGACAGCCGAGGGGCTATCCGAAAGGGTAGCCCCTTTATTTTTTCGATTTACCCGCCGCAAGGTGATAAATGGTCAGGGACGACCTAAAAACGCAAACGGGAGACAACCCGCAAAAACAGAGAATAGTGCTGAGTGAACAGCCTTGTTAAACGCAGGAGGTAATCAAAATGGCAAAAATCGACACCAGCAGAATCGCCGGTTATGCGGACATGTCTTTGGAGGACAAGCTGAAAGCGCTGGAAGCGTTTGAGTATAACGACAACGCATCCGAGCTTGAAAAGCAGAAAGCGGCAGTTTCCAAGGCAAATTCCGAGGCCGCAGAGTGGAAAAGGAAACACAATGCTCTGTTGAGCGAGGACGAGCAGAAGAAACAGCAGCAGGCGGAGGACATTGCCGCTATGCAGAAGGAGCTGAATGAGCTTCGCCGCGACAAGACTGTATCTCAGTACACGGCCAAGTTCATTGCACAGGGCTATGACGAAAAGCTTGCTGCCGATACCGCCAAGGCAATGGCTGACGGCAACACTGATAAGGTGTTTGCCAACCAGCAGGTTTTTTTGGAGACATACGCAAAGCAGGTGAAAGCCAGCGCAATGCAAGGCACACCCAAGCCCGCTTCCGGGTCCGGATCGAATGGTGCAGACTTTTCCAAAAAAGCTGCCGATGCGCAAAGCACCGGCAATTTTGCGGAGGCGGCGTACTATACCCGCCTAATGAATCAAGACAACAACACACAGTAAAGGAGAATGAATTAAAATGGCAGATACTTTTGCTACCAGCTTCGGAGTGCTGAATTACTCCGGTATGCTCTTCAACAAGGGCAACACCCGCACCCCTCTGTCTTCCATCATCGGAAGCCGGGCAAAAACCACCAACCATGTCGAGTTCGTCACAGGACAGGAATACAGCTCTGCCGGCGGCACCCAGCCCGCTATCAGCGAGACCGCGTCCCTGACTGCACCTGATGCCACCGTGGTGACCCGCACCCAGAAAACCAATGTCACGCAGATTTTCCAGGAGACCGTAGGTGTTTCCTACGCCAAGATGTCCAACATGGGCACTCTGTCCGGCGTGAATATCGAGAATCAGCAGGCGAACCCCATCAATGAACTGGATTTCCAGGTGGGCGCAAAGATTCAGAAGATTGCCCGGGATATGGAGTTCACCTTCATCCAGGGCGCATACAACAAGGCCGCGGACGATTCCAAGATCAACAAGACCCGTGGCCTGACCACCGCCATTACCACCAATGTTACCGCTATGGCAACCAAGCCCCTGGGCCTGTGGGATGTAGCCGACATGGTGAAGAAGATTTACGGAGCAAACGCCCCCACAAATGGCCTGGTGCTGTGGTGCGATGCCGTGACCATGTTCCAGATCAATGCGGATGCCGTGCAGAACGGTCTTACTGTGGTTCCCGCCGCCCGTGAGATTAACGGTATCGCGCTGTCCAGCGTAATCACTCCCCTTGGCGTGGTTTATCTGTACCTGGGCGAGTGTCTGCCCGCTGGCACCGCACTGCTGCTGAATCTGGATGTTATCGCCCCTGTGTACCAGCCTGTTCCCGGTAAGGGTAACTTCTTCCTGGAGCAGTTGTCCAAGACCGGTGCCGGTGAGAAGTATCAGCTGTTCGGCCAGGTAGGTCTTGACCACGGTCCCGAATGGTATCATGGCAAGTTCACCGGTATTTCCACCGATTTCACTGCGCCCACCTACAGCCGCAGCGTGTTTATTGCCAATGACGCAAGCAATCCTGTAAACACCAAAGCTGTGACCGGCTGATAAAGGAGGGCGGGAAGTATGACCGAAGCTGAAAAGACCGAGCTTTTAGCTACTATGACAGACCAGCAAGGAAGCGTGCTTTCCGCCTACCTTGCTATTGCTGGGGATAAAGTGCTGCGCAAACTATACCCGTTTGACGACACGATTAAAGAAGTCCCCGAACGGTATCACATGACCCAAGTGGAGATTGCTGCATATCTGCTGAACAAGCGCGGAGCAGAGGGCGAAACAGCGCACAGCGAGAATGGTATTTCCCGCTCCTATGAGGACGGCGATGTTCCGTCCTCCCTTTTGCGTGACATTGTCCCTTATGCGGGGGTGGTGAAATGAGATGTATGGATCGGAACAAATCGGCATTTTGGTATCTCCTGTATGACGGGAAAACTATGAATATGTCCGATGACGGCTACGAAACCGGGCAAATGTCCGTGAAATACAAGGACGCGGTGAAAATGCTGGCGAATATCTCCCCTGCATCCGGGGCGGCGCAAGTGGAGCAATTCGGGCAATTTGTTTCCTATGACAAGGTCATCGTCACGGATGATATGGATTGCCCCATTGCAGAAGATACCGTTTTGTTTGTGGACAAAAATCCGGAATATAAGGATGGGAAACCGCTTTATGACTACATCGTAAAGCGCGTGGCCAAATCTCTGAATTCTATCTCTATTGCCATAAGCAAGGTGAATGTGTCGTGAAGCACAAGGTTGTTACCACCCTCTCTCCATCCGGCGTACAGCAGATGATCGATTCCGTTCGGGAGTACCGGGAATGGATAAAAAACGGCTGCGCAAGGCTTTTGGAGCGCCTTGCACAAGAGGGATACGAAGTGGCAAGCGCAGGCTTTGCGAGCGCCGAATATGACGGAACAAACGATGTAACCGTGTCTGTCGAAGATCGAGGAAAAATAAAGGCCGTTGTCGCCGTTGGCGGCACGGTCTTATTTATTGAATTTGGCACAGGCGTAACATACCCGGATAATCACCCGGAAGCAAGGGACTTGGGAATGGCGCGCGGAGAATATGGCCAAGGACGCGGGAAACAATCCACATGGGGTTATTACGGAGAACCCGGTACAAACGGAACCGTTGTAGGAGAAAGAGAAAAGGGGACGCTTGTTCTTACACATGGTAATCCGGCCAATATGCCCATGTATAACGCCGTAAAAGAATTGGAGCTGCGGCTTGGAGAAATCGTAAAGGAGGTGTTCGGATGATTGATGTGGAACGGATGATTTTTACCCCGATTGCAGAGTCCTTGCGAAAGAAGTTCAAGGGGATAGATGTTTCCGGGGCGCATATAAAATCTCCCCCCAAGTTCCCCCACGCAAGCATTGTGGAACAGGACAATTACACGACCACATCTAATCAGGACAGTTCCGGCGCCGAACGGTATGCAACCGTCATGTATGAGGTCAATGTCTACTCCAACAAAACCGGAGAAAGCAAATCAGAGTGCCGCAGCATCCTGTCAGAAATCGACAAAATGCTGTATGCAATGAATTTCACACGCATTTCCATGACACCCGTCCCGAACATGGAAAGTGCGTCAATCTATCGCTTAGTGGCACGATACCGTGCCGAAACGGACGGAAACACACTTTTTAGGAGGTAAATTATGGCAATCAGTACCTATAAAATTTTCCTGATGCAGAAAAGCTCTCCTGGGACCACCTGGACAAAACTGGTGGACATCAAGGAGTTCCCCGACCTTGGCGGTGACCCCGAAATGCTGGAAACCACCACCCTGTCTGACAAGATGCAGACCTTCATCTCCGGCATTCAGTCTATGGACGGCCTGAGTTTCACGGCAAACTACACACTGGCCGATTACAAGACTCTGAAAGCAAAAGAGGGTACGGAGGCGGATTATGCCGTGTGGTTTGGCGGCACAGAAGCCGGTGGCTCTGTTACCCCCACCGGCTCTGACGGAAAGTTTTCCTTCAAGGGCCAGCTTTCCGTGTATCCCACCGGCGGCGGCGTAAACGAAGTGGTCGGAATGAAGATCACCATCGCGCCCACCACGGTCATCGATTTGGATGACGGCGAGTAAGGAGGAATTATGGCAAAGACAATGACCATCGAGCACAACGATGTGAAATATGTGCTGGAATACACCAGAAAATCTGTGGAAATGATGGAGCGGCAGGGCTTCGAGATCGAGGAATTGCAGCGCAAGCCCATGACCTATCTGCCGGCCCTGTTTGCTGGCGCTTTTTTGGCGCATCACCGCTATGTAAAGCGTGATGTTATCGACAAGATTTACGCCCAGCTGCCCAACAAGGGAGATATGCTGGGCAAGCTGGTGGAAATGTATAGCGAACCCATCGTAGCGCTCATGGATGATCCCGAAGCCGAGGGAAACGCCAGCTGGACGGTGGACTGGTAAGCGAACCGCCGCCCGATAAAGAGGGGGGCAATACCCCCCTCTACGCTTACACGGAAAAGTTCTATGAGGCTTTTCCTTATTACCTTGCAATAGGCATGACCTACGAGCAGTTCTGGGAAATGGATTGCGAGTTGGTCAAGTACTACCGCAAGGCAGCGAAAATCAAGCAGGCCTTGGATAACCAGCAAGCATGGTTACAGGGTGCGTATTTCTATGAAGCCTTGGCGGATGTTTCGCCTATTCTTCATGCGTTCGCAAAGAAGGGCGCAAAGCCCATTCCGTATCGAGATTCCCCCTATCCTGTTGGCGTGAATGACAAATCACCCGATAAAGCGGAGAAAGAGAAGAAAAACGATAACCGTGCAAAGGCAGTTATGGAAATGTTTATGATTGCCAACAATAAGAGGTTCGAGCCGGGAGGTGAAAAGCATGGACAATCTTGAAATCCAAGGGCTTGAGTTCCAAATCAAAGAGAACAGCGACAGTGCCGTTGCGTCTTTGGGACGGCTTGAAAAAGCGTTGTCCTCCCTAAAGACGGCTACTTCCGGCGGAGCGTCCGGCGTAAGAACTGCTGCAAATCAGATTGCTGCGCTCAATAAAGCGCTGTCTGGGTCCGGTGCAGTTGGGCAAAAACTTAAATCTATCGCTGCCGGACTAAAGGCCATATCCGATGTTGGAACCGTTAAGATTCCAAAATCGCTTGGGACTAATATGCAATCTCTCGGAACGGCACTATCCGGGATTTCCGATGGTGATATAGACAAACTCTACAATGTCGCAGATGCTTTGCGCCCGCTATCCGAACTGGAAGGTGCGCACATGCGTTCGTACATCAACCAGCTCAGCGCTTTTCCGGACATTGTGCGCGACCTCCGCGCCGCAGACATTGACGAGTTTTCAAACCAAATGACCCGGCTTGCAAATGCGCTGAGACCGTTTGCCACAGAAATGCAACATGTAGCCGATGGATTTAGTGCCATGCCGTCTCGAATTCAGCGGCTCATAACAACGACCGAGAAGTACAGCAACACGGTAAACAAAGGATCCGCCCAAACGAGCCGATTTGGGATTTCCCTCAAAAGCATAAAAACGGCAGGGGTTGTGGCCGGAATTCGTATGATACGCCAGGGAATCAGCAAGGCCATCACTGAATCAAATGCCTACCAAGAGGATTTGAACCTGTTTACTGCGTCAATGGGTCAATACGCAAAAGAAGCCAAAGAGTATGCGGAAAATGTTGGCGATATAATGGGCATTGACCCTGCAAAATGGATGCGGAATCAGGGCATATTTAACACTTTGCTGTCCGGCTTCGGCTCTGTCGCAGACCGTTCTTACCTTATGAGTAAGAACCTTACGCAGCTCGGCTATGACATTTCCTCGTTCTTCAACATTTCCGTTGAAGATGCTATGCAAAAGCTGCAATCCGGCGTTTCTGGCGAATTGGAACCGTTGCGTAGATTGGGCTATGACCTGTCGCAAGCCAAACTGGAACAAACCGCATTGACGCTGGGGATCGAAAAGTCTGTTTCCGCCATGACGCAGGCAGAAAAGGCGGAGTTGCGTTACTACGCCATTATGACGCAGGTAACAACGGCGCAGGGTGACATGGCCCGTTCGCTGGATGCCCCCGCAAACCAGCTCCGTATTTTCCAAGCGCAGTTAACACAGGCATCAAGAGCAATCGGTAATATTTTTATTCCTATTCTTCAAAAGATATTACCCATTGCAATCGCCGTCCTTCGTATTGTACGCGAACTGGCGGATGCTATTGCAAAACTGTTTCACTTCAAGCTCACGGAGATTGATTATTCTGGCGTTGGGAATCTTGCCAGCGGAGCAGAAGATGCCGCTGCAGGCTTTGACGATGCAACAAGCGCAGCAAAAGAGCTGAAAAAGTCCGTTATGGGCTTTGATGAGCTTAACATTCTGAACGGCAACACTGCGTCTGGGGCTGGTTCTGCAGGGGTGTCCGGCGGCAGCGGTTTTGACTTTGAATTGCCTGAGTATGGTTTTCTTAATGATGTAAGTAAGCAGGTTGATGAAGTCACGCAGAAGCTCAAAAATGCGCTCCCGTGGATTCTTGCCATTGGCGCCGGATTAGCGGCGTGGAAACTTGGCCCAAAACTCGGCCTTAATTTGCAAAAAACCATTGGACTTGCTGTGGGCATTTATGGTGCGCTTACGCTTGTACAGAACATTTTAGATTCGATCGTAAACGGTGTAACGCAAGAAAACATGGCCGGGATGATTTTCGGCATGACGCTTGCCGTGACAGGACTGTATGTCGCTCTTGGGCCGGTGGCTGGAGGAATTACAGCCATTGTTTCCGGGCTTGCTGTTTTGGCCGTTGCGTTTACTGATGCGGAGAAAAATGGATGGAATTTCCAGAATCAAATGCTTGCTGTTGCTGGAATTCTCGCGGCTGGCGTAGGCATCGGCATTTTGACCGGTTCCTTTATCCCGCTTCTTATCGGAATGATTGCATCGCTGCTGCTTAGCGTTACTACGGCGACCGGGCACGGGCAGGAACTTATTGAAGGAGTCAAAGAAACGCTAAAGGGATTTATTGATTTCTTTGCGGGAATTTTTACTGGAGATATAGAAAGAGCTACGAATGGAATCGCTGGAATCTTTAACGGTCTTGGGAAAGCGATTGGTGCTGTAATTGACGGTATAAGAGATTGGTTTAACGGATTGTTGGATTGGATTGACCAGAAAACAAACGGAAAGTTGAAGCCGCTTATTACCGGAATCAAAGCTATTGTAACCTCCGTTTTTGGCAACATCAAGCAAACCGTCGGGAATGTAATCAACGAAATTAAGACGATTTTTTCCGGGCTAATCAAGTTTATCTCCGGCGTTTTCTCTATGGATTTTGACAAGGCGTGGGAAGGAATTAAGGACATTTTCAAGGGTGTATGGAACACCATAATCGATCTGCTTAACGGCGCAATCAATATCATCATCAGAGGGCTGAACTGGCTCATTAAGCAGATGAATAAAATCAGTTTTGATGTTCCTTCGTGGGTGCCGGCCATTGGCGGGAAGTCTATCGGTGTGAACATTTCCTATATCAGTGAGAATGTGCTTCCGCATCTTGCAAAAGGTGCAGTTATCCCGGCAAATGATGAATTCCTTGCTGTGCTTGGCGATCAGCCCCACGGGAACAACATCGAAGCGCCGGAAGGCCTTATTCGTAAAATTGTCCGGGAGGAATCCGGCGGTTCCAGCGAAATTCACGTCACTATCGTTCTCGATAGTGTAACTGGGAAGAAATTGTTTGATACGGTGGTCAGAGAAAACAACGCCGTTGTCCGGGCGACTGGGGCAAGTCCTCTTGTCACATAAGGAGGTCAAATGGCAATTTTAACCATTACAAAGGCAGACGGGACGATTGTCCCGCTGCCTGACCCCAGCGAATATTCGTGGGGTCTACAAGATGTTGATGCAGACGGAACGGGGCGAAACCAAAGCGGAGATTTGTTCCGTGACCGTGTGGCAAGCAAGCGAAAGCTAACTCTATCGTGGCCACCCATGAAAGCCGCTCCTATGTCTACGCTGCTACAAGCGGTTGATGATGTGTTTTTCGATGTAAGTTATCCAGATGCAATGACCGGAACCACAAGGAAAATGACCGCATATGTTGGCGACAGAACGGCTCCAATGTATAGCCTTATTGATGGTGCATATCAATGGAATGGGCTATCTATGAACTTCATCGAGAGGTGAGCCATGCACACTGTAACAGACGCATTTCATGCTGCGTGTTCGGCACCGGGGCGTGAAATTACCAGCAAAATCAATTTCAATGGAACAACAGACCTCCCCGCATCGGAGGTACAGGAGATTGTTGTAACAGAGCAGTTTGGCTCGTCGGACGGCGTGACCATCGGTGCGGCGTTTTCGTCCAGTTGCAAGGTGACGATGTACAAGCAGGACAATCTCCCGCTGAACGGTGCATTTTTTATTCCATCTGTTGGAATCATGGTGGGCGGCGAAGCCCAGTATGTCCAAAAGGGCAAATATTACATCCCCACGGACGGCGTAGAAGAAAGCGGGAAGTTGTGGGTAACTATCACAGGATATGACCGCATGGCCAGTCTGACGGATGATTATGTGCCTACCATTGATTTCCCCGCCACTCCTGTGCAGATTCTCACAGATGTGTGTACGCAAGGAAATGTCACTGCTCCCTCTGTAGCTTTGCCGGATATTCAAATTGCTGCCCCCTACACAGGGTCACTGCGCCAGCAACTCGGATGGCTGGCGGGGCTGATCGGATGCAATGCAAAATTTGGTTCCGACGGCGAACTAAAATTCTGCTGGTACTCTGATAGTATTTCTGTTGGACCGGAGGTGCAGTATCAGGGAGGACTTAGCAAATCCGCAGATTCCCCGTTTACCATACAAAGCCTTGTCACGGGAACGGAAGAAAACCCCATCACGGTCGGGACGGGTGTTGGAATTTCGGCTACAAACCCGTATATTACCGAAGCTGTGGCGGCTACTGTTTTTGAGAAAATTGGAAACAAGGCAATGATGCCGTGTAAGGTGCAATGGCGGGGAGACCCCTCTACGGAAGCAGGTGACATATTGCACGTTACAGATGTGACCGGCCCAGCCAGCACATTCCCCGTGTACATTATGGAACAGGAGCTGCGCATAAAGGGCGGAATGGTGGCGAATACGACCTGCTATGCGCCGCAGGACAAGCAGTATGTCGTGGAAAGCCCTATTATGCAGCAAGTAAAACGGGAATATTCCGGCCTTGCCAAAGCCATGCAGGATGCCACCGAAAGAATCATAGGCGCAAAAGGCGGATACTGGGAAGTCACGCTGGATGATGACGGTTTCCCAACTGGGTGGATGGTTCGAGACACGCCCACTATGGAAGATAATACAAGGCTGTGGATTATGAACATCAACGGTCTTGGATATTCCAAAGACGGCGGGAAAACCATTTCTGGCGTTGCGCTTACGATGGACGGCGCAGTAAACGCAGACACAATAACGGCTGGGCAGATGTCCGCAGAGCGTGTGACGATCAATGGACAAACTCTTTCTGATTTCATTGATGCAAGCATTGATGAAAATGGACACCCTGTGCTTCGCATTGGATCCTCTGCATCGGAGATTGTTTTGAAGGAGTACAACGACAAGATTGGGTTTTATGACGCAAGCGGCACATTGTTAGCGTACTGGAATAACAACAGCTTTGAACTGGTAGAGCTATCGAAGTTCCGCCTCGGCCCGATGTCTATCGTTGTGCAGCCGAATCAATCCATAAGTTTCGTGGGGGTGACGTGATGCCGAGCATCTACGGAAGCAAATCTAAGGGATGGCAGCTACGCCTTGACTATACGGTCAAGAGCCAGAGCATCGAGAATAACACCAGCGCGCTTGATTTAACCTTGTATGTGTACGACGGTACCGGGTACTCACAAAATGAGTCTGCGAACGAAGCGTATTACATTCTGCAAGGTACAAAAACGTGGAATCCGTACAATTACCCATCTACCGGTTGGTACAAGCTTGGCGTAAAGTCTATCACTGTTACACATAGTGGTGACGGAACCGGGAAAGTCACGCTTTCCGGCGAATGGGACTGCGGCTTTGATTCGTCCTACACACCAAGGCATTTGACCGTCTCCGGTAGCGTTACACTACCAACAATTCCAAGAGCATCTTCCGTGTCTGCCGCAAATGGCACAATGGGCGGTAATGTAGCAATTACAATCACACGGAAAAATTCCTCCTTTACACATAAGTTGTCCTATAACGCCGGAAGCGGGTATGTCTCTATTGCAACTGGTGTAGCCACATCTTACACGTGGGCAAGCCCTGACAGCATGATAGATGCTACCACAAATGCTTCATCCCGCACGGTGACGATAAAATGCGAGACCTACAACGGAAGCAGCAAGATAGGTGAAAGCACGACAACCTGTGTCCTCACTGTGCCGGAATCCCTCGTTCCATCTTTAAGCGTGGTGCTTTCCGATGCCGCTGGGTATCAGCCGACATATGGATGGGTACAAAACAAGAGCCAGCTAAAAGCCGTTGCCACAAGTGGCGGAGTAAGGGGAAGTACCATCGTAGGTACTGTCATGAAAATTGGTAATGAAAATGCCAATTTGAATACAGGGAATCTGCTTACAAAAAGCGGCTCTGTTGTGGTGACGGTAACTACGACAGATTCTCGTGGCAGAAGCAAGACGGTTACAAACACTATTACTGTACAGCAGTATGCTGGACCGACTATTGCAAATCTCACATACGCAAGAGGCTCCTACACAAGTGGCGTGTGGACAGAAAACAATACAGGCGCAGACATTAAGGTGATGTTCGACCTCACCATTTCTTTGAGTAATAACACCGCCAGCATCTCTTTGAAGATCGATGACGAGAATAGGCAAACCCTTTCTGCGCAAAGCTCCGGCTCAAAGGTTGTTTACATCGCCGGTGTCGGAACAGATACGACCAGAAAACTGACGGTAGTCGCCACGGACGCTTTTTCAAGCAGTTTTACCAAAGAAATGGATGTGGCAACAGTTGAAGTTCCGTTAAATATCAACTTCAACTTGCCGGGAGTGTGTTATGGCGGGGTATCCGAAAAAGAGAAAACGGTGCAATTCAAGTGGCCTATCTTCGCCGAAAAGGACATGGAGCTGAACGGGGAATTGATTTTATCTGATTCCGCAGCGGGAAAACTTCGGCAATTGATGGGCATCAAAGACTACATCATTGAGCAAGGCGTAAGCGGCAACTGGACGTACTACAAGTACGCCTCCGGTTATGCAGACTTGTGGTGGCGTGGGACAGTGACACCTACCAGCTATACTGCTGTGGGCAGCATGGTCTACACCAACATTATCCGCCTATCTATGCCCTTCGGCGTGACCGGCAATGTGGTTGTAACCGGCACAGGGGACAATCTGCATATCCTCACCAACGTGGATTGGAGTTATGCCAATAAGACGGTATCCTTCCGCCTGCTCCGGGCAGCGTCCATGGCGTTGGGGGAGCAGGTCGTCGCCTTGCGGGTGATGGGCAAGTGGAAAGCATAAAACATATAAGGAGATACCGCATGACAGAAACTATCATTGTTGCACTTATCACCGGCGGCCTGTCGCTGCTGGGGGTAATCATCACCAGCAACAAGACCACCCGTGATGTGCAGGCCAAGCTGGACACGCAGCAGGCCGTCACCGACACCAAACTGGACGAGCTGACACGGGAAGTCCGGGAGCATAACAACTTCGCCCGGCGCGTTCCGGTGCTGGAGGAGCAGATCAAGGTCGCCAATCACAGGATAGCGGATTTGGAAAGACTGCCCAACCGCTGAGCCTCGCAAATCTATAGTATGAGGAGGTATATGTATGTATCGAGGTACAACCCCCACGCTGACATTCCGCCTGCCCATCGACACGGGGAGCATCACGGTGCTGTCCTTGGCCGTAGCACAGGCCGGACAGGTTAAAATCGAAAAAGCATTGTCGGATGTACAGCTGGACGGTAATGTTGTCTCATGCACACTGACGGAAGCCGAGACCCTGTCGCTTACTGCCGGGAGAGGCATTGACGCAAAGATACAGCTCCGTGTGGGCGTTGGGGCGCAGCGCATGGCATCTCAGGTATTCGAAGTGCCGGTGGAGCGTATTCTCCGGGATGGTGCGCTATGATCGAGTTTGACGTAGCGTTCCGGCCCGGCGATGACTTCGCAGTCACCTTCGGCGGGGAAGTCCCTCTGGATGCTGAGATGGGTCAGGTGATGGAGGTGCTTGCTACCGAGGAGCGGACGGTGGAGCTGTCTATGCCCTCCGGCAATCAAGTCATCCTGCCCACCAGCAGCAAAGGCCTGCGTAAGGTGACGATTCAAAAACCGGACACCCTACTGTCCGAGAACATCAAGAAGGATGTGGTGATTGGCGGCGTGACCGGTGGCCTTGAGGCACCACCAACAGGCCCTTATATAGAGTATACGTCCCTCGACAGTTCTGGTAGAGTGTTTACTGCTAAATTTCGAGGAACAATTGTTCCAGAATATGCATTCGCTTATTTGGCGGAATTGACATCAGTAGATATGCCAGACAATGTAATTGCAATTGGTGATAATGGTTTTTATCGCTGCCCAAAGCTATCATTGACAAGTCTCCCTTCTGGGATTACCTCACTCGGAGATTATGCATTCGCTGATTGTTCAATGCTCACACTAACAAGTCTCCCTTCTGGGATTACTTCAATCGGAGATTTTGCGTTTCTAAATTGTTACCAACTATCATTGACGGCCCTACCCTCTGGAATTACCTCAATCGGACAGTATGCATTCAACAACTGCCCAAGGCTCGCATTGACAAGTCTCCCTTCTGGGATTACTTCATTACCAACAGCCGCATTTCAGTACTGCCCAAAATTAGCATTGACGGCCCTACCCTCTGGACTTACCTCAATTGGAGCTTATGCATTTAAGCAGGGTACAGGTCTCGCATCAATAACCCTTCCACCCGCACTCACTACAATCGGAGATTATGCATTTGCCAATTGTACTGGATTAGAAACGGTTAGATTTACTAGCACGGTATCCTCAATTCCCGGTGGAGTATTTTCCGGATGCACAAAACTGTCTACCATTTATGTTCCGTGGTCGCAGGGGCAAGTAGCAAATGCTCCTTGGGGTGCGAGCAATGCCACCATCGTTTACGATTATACTGAGAATTAAAAAAGGGAAGGAGACGGCAGTGAATGTACAATACCGACTAAACCGATAAGCAAAGACCTATCAACATTTTTTGTGTGCCCGACTCGGGCACGGAAAGGAGCAATTATGGAAACTTTTGGCATCGCAAGCGTGGCGGTTATCACCGTCATCACCTACCTCGTGGGGCTGGTGGGCAAGGCCAGCAGCATGAACGACAAGTGGATCCCCATCCTGTGCGGGGTCTGCGGCGGTCTGCTGGGGGCTGTCAGCTACTATCTGGCACCCATCCCGGACTTCCCGGCGGGCGACCCCATCACCGCCATTGCCGTGGGCATCGTCAGCGGTCTGGCGGCCACCGGCATCAATCAGGCTGTCAAGCAGCTGAGCAAGGGGGAGTGAGATATGGGTAAGCGCATCACTGCCGCATATCCCATCGCCAAGGCGGGCGGCATCCCCATCAATACCAGCATCCCGGCCAGCAAGGAGACCTATGACCGGCTGGGCGGGCGGGACGTGGCCTTTGTGGTGCTGCACTACACGGGCAACGTCAGCGACACCGCCAAGGCCAACTGCAAGTATTTCGCAGGCGGCGACCGGGAGGCCAGCGCACACTACTTTGTGGATGAGGACAGCATTTACCAGTCCGTACCGGCCTGTGACCGGGCGTGGGCGGTAGGCTCTCCCGCTCCGGTACATCCCCTCTGCCGCAACACCAACAGCATCTCCATCGAGATGTGCTGCTCCGGGAACTACCATGTTTCCGAGCGCACCAAGGCCAACGCTGCGGCACTGACGGCGGAGTTGTGTAAGCTGCTGGGCATCTCCGGTGTGGACACCTACGTCCTGCGGCACTACGACGTGACCGGGAAGTCCTGCCCCCGGCAGATGGCAGGGAAGAACAATGCGGAGTGGGAGGCGTTCAAGGCCAGCGTCAAGGCGCTGCTGGATGAGAAGCCCAAGCCCGCACCCGCACCGACGACGAAGGAGGAGACGATCAACATGGAACTGCGTATGCTGCGCCGTGGCATGGAGGGCAACGATGTCCGGGCCGCCATGCTGCTGATGAAGGACAAGGGCTATTACCCGGATGAAATTTGGAACGGCGACAAACTCTTTGGCCCCAAGATGGAGACCGGTCTGCGGAAGATGCAGGCTGACCACGACCTCGGCGTGGACGGTATCCTCGGTGCCGCCAGCTGGAATTTCCTGCTGAAATAACGGAAATCTGGATGGCGCAAAGGATAAGACTACGCCGACCTTGCGCCCGTGCATAAGCATCCGCACCTCCACGGCTATTGTTTTGCCGATGAACAGCAACCACAAGGCCGTAAGAAATTTTTTATCAAATTTGCCGCCAAAGCGCGCTATTGCCCTCGTGGAATCGATTTTACTCCCAGAGACCGAGGAAATGATCGTCATAGATTGCGACGTGCGCCGGAAAAGCTGTGTGCAGGTATCTATAGAGCGTAATATGTCCGTAGATACTGTCAAGCGGTATAGGTGTAGAGCATACCACAAAATTGCACAGGAGCTATTTAACCCCCTGCCTTAATTGGCAGGGGGCTTTTTGCACTTTTCTGACACTTTTCAGGCACTTTCAGGTGCCTGTTTTTTTGTATCATAAAGGCAGAAAGAAGGTGGCAAAATGTATGACCGGCTTATCGCCTGCGGTTACACGGAGCAAATGGCGGCGGATATCCTGAAACTATTCCCCGACCCGGAAGAATTGCGGATATATGTATATTTTGCCGAACTGTTCCGTGAAGAAAGGACGGTATGTTGATGGCATTTAATCCTTACTACCAGAATCCGTATCAGCCGATGGGGTATAACGGGCAATACGGCAATTATGCCCCGCAGAACGCCGCAGGAGCGCCGCAAGCGTTCGGGTGTCAAATTACAAGGGTAAATGGGAGAAACGGCGCAGATGCGTTCAGAATGGCCCCCAACAGCTCTATTCTGCTGATGGATGAGAACGACCCCATTGTGTGGATGAAGCAGACAGACGGAGCTGGGTATGCAACGGTAACGCCTTACACAGTTTCTCCGTATCAGGCCGCACCTCCTGTGGATGTAAGTAGTCTGGAAGAGCGCGTAAAGAGATTGGAGGACACGATCAATGGCAAATCCAATGATGCAAATGCTGATGGGAAGCGGAAGCCGAAAGCCGAATAATCCCCTTGTGATGGTGGCAGAGTTCCGAAAATTTGCAGCGAACATGACCCCGCAAAAGGCGCAGCAGGAAATCGAGCGGTTACTAACTTCCGGGCAAATGAGCAAAGAGCAGTTTGCTGATTTGCAGAAACAAGCAAAGGACTTTGTGCAATTCCTGAAATAGGCCGGGTCGACACGGTTTATTTATAAAAAATTATGAAAGGAGTTTCCCACATGGAGAACGGTATGTCCCTTAGCGATATCGCCGCTGTGACACGGGGAGCGAATGACGAGAACGGCTGGGGTTCTGGCTGGTTCCTTATCGTGGTTCTGTTCCTGTTCATGTTCGGCTTTGGCGGAAATGGCTGGAATCGTCAGGGTGAGTTCGGGGAGTATGCCACCGCCGCCAGCCAGCAGGAGATTCTGTTTGGCCAGCAGTTTGGACAGATCAACGACCGCCTGACCAACATCGGAAACGGCATCTGCAATCTTGGCTACGAGATGCAGGGCAACATTGGCCAGCTCGGCAAGGAGATGGCTCTGGCGCAGAACGGCACCAACATGGCCATCATGCAGACCGGCAACAGCATCCAGAGCCAGATGGCGCAGTGCTGCTGCGAAACCCAGCGGGCGATTGACGGCGTAAACGCCAACATCGAAGCCAAGTTTGCGGCTCTGGAGAAGTCCCAGCTTGAGCAGCGCATTGCGGAGCAGTCCGCCCGCATTGCCAGCCTTGAGATGGACAATCGGATGTATGGCGTGGTTCGCTATCCCAACGGCTACACCTACAATGCCGGCAATTCCCCCTTCTGCGGCTGCAATAGCTGCTGCGGCGCAAACATCTGACAAAAGCGAAAGGCCCCTCTTGGCCGGGTTATGGGCGGGGCTGGTGTCCCGCCCTCTTTATTTTGAAAGGAGATTTTATAATGTCTTGCAAATCTGCGATTTACACTGCTATGCAGACCCCCACGGAGGTTGCCGTAAACGGTGTCATCCCACTGGGCAGTCTTATCCGCCGCTACGGCTGCGATATTTCCCTGAACGGGAATGCCGTCAACATCATTGGCAAGGGCTATTATGATGTTGATGTGTCCGTTACCGTTGCCCCCACGGCTGCTGGGACGGTTACCGCAACGCTTATCAAGGACGGCGTTGTTGTCCCCGGCGCAACAGCTTCCGCAAACGCTGCGGCTGGCGCACCTGTTGCGCTGGCATTCCCCGCTCTTGTCCGGCAAGCGTGTTGTGCGTCCGGCTCTGCCCTGTCTTTGGTGTTGACCGGCGCTGCATCCACCGTCAGCAATGTTGCCCTTCGGGTACAGCGCATCTGACGGAGGTGCGGGATGAAAGTTATTGAAAAATTAGAAAATTTTATCGATAGCGAAATCCACGATGCAGAAGTATATGCAAAGTGCGCCCTCAAGTACAAGGAATCCGACCCCACGCTTGCGAAACTGTTTTACGATTTGTCCACGGAAGAAATGCGACACATGGATTTGCTGCACGGAGAAGTTGTTCGCCAGATCGAGCAGTATCGCAAGACGAAGGGCGAACCGCCTGCGGCCATGCAGGCTATCTATGATTATCTGCACGAGAAGCAAATCGATAAGGCCAAGGATGTAAAGAGTTGCCAAAGCATGTATCGTAACGGCTGATTGCTGGGTAAAATTTGTAGCCCATGATGTAGCCCACGCAGAGCAATTTACTACAACTTGGCATAATTTTGCGCAACGCTTCACCCTACAAGCAGCCCGTATAGGGCGATAAAAAATCCCCGGAAACCCTTGATTTACAAGGATTTCCGGGGATTTGGCGCGGAAGGAGGGATTTGAACCCTCGCACGCGGTTTAGGCGTCTACTCCCTTAGCAGGGTAAATCAAACCCGCTACAAATCAATGGTTTGCGGAGATTTTGTAGCCCATTTGTAGCCCACAAAAAGGACTTATTTTTCGAGCTGATTTACTCCCCTGTGCGCCGCTTCCGTAGACACATGAATGTATCTTTGAGTGGACGCAAGCTTGGAGTGACGCATGATCTGCTGGACGACCGGCAACTCCACGCCTTTCTTTACAGCTTCTGTTGCTGTGGTGTGGCGGCAGGAGTAAGGAGGCAAATCCCGGATTCCGAGTTTCTTGGTGGTAGCATGGTATTCATCATAGAATTTGTTTTCATAGCCGCCATACAGTAGGTGTGTTTCCGGTGATGCAGATTCTGCCAATCGCTGTATCACTGGGGACATAAAAACCGGGAACACAATGGGGGTGTCTTTCCGCTTTTTTGTTTTCCGTCCGCATCCGTATATTTCGTGCTTTCCGTAGTCGATCATGTCGGATTTACAGGCGAATAATTCTCCAGGCATCATGGATGTGTAAATCATTAGGAGCATATAACCCACAAACAGTTCCCCATTGTCCCACGCTTCCCACATGGAATTTACTTCCTGCTCTGTAAACGGTTCTGGTTCTTTTTCCACCAGCTCCGGCAGAACAATAAAACGGGACAGATTTACTGTCACTGTGCCATTTCCACCGTTGCTGGCCATCGCCCTTTTGTATAGGTGTGACAGCAAGGATTTCATGTCACGGGCCGTGTAGTAGGATGTGGCTTGTTCGTTGACAACGGCCTGTAAATCATCTATGGAAAGTGTATCGATTTTCCGTGATATAATAGGCTCAAGGCGCTCCCGTGCCTTTTTGTAGCCTGCCTGCTTATCTGTGGAGAGCTTTTGCATATCGTTTTCGCTCCAGCCTTGCCACAGGGTTAAAAGCGTAGGAGATGCTTTTTGACCCTCTCCCGGCAGCTGGGCCGCCGCCCATTTCAGGGCTTCTGTTTTTGTCTGGAAGCCGCCCTTTGTGGGCCGTTTGCGAATGAGCCTATGGCTACCATCCGCTTCCTGCGCTGTGTAGGAATATCCAGCTGCACGGGCTGTCCATGTCTTTCCTCTTTTGTAGGCATTTCCTGCACCGTTTGGTCGTGACCGGCCTTTTCTCTTTTCAGCCACCTGTTTTTTGCCGCACGCATGGCAGTACACCGCCCCCGGCATAAGCTCAGCGCCGCATTTAATACAATTTGCCATTGTGTTACTCCTTTGATAGGCGTACAACCGTAATCATGGCCGCAATCGTTACTGCGCTCCCGGCCAGCAGTACGGCGATAAGCACCCACGCAAACACGCTTGAACCCCCGCCGATAATCATTCCCGTTGTTTTTGCGCGGAAATCAAGAAACACATATACGGCCAACAAGAGCATTACAATTATAAGCGCGGATATTGTGATATAAATTACCCTTTGCTGCGACTTGATGCGCTTGTGCTGCAAGTCTATGGTTTTCTTCATGCTCTCTACATTGCCCTCTAATTTGGCAGCTTTTATCTCCGATTCCCTGCTTTGTTTTAACTCCTCCAGCTGTTTTTCTGCGGGGACATTTTCGACGATGCCAAAATACCGATCCAGCGACACGCCCAAAACGGCGCAAATGTCACCGGCGTTATACACGCTTGGGGCTTTGGATGCCGATGCAAAATAGTTGTTGATGGTAGAAATAGAAATCCCCGTTTCGTCTGCCAGCTGCTGCGTGGTAATCCCTTGCCTTACCTTTGCTTCTTTGCAAATTTCTCTCAGCGTTTTCATACCTCTTTCCCCTTATTGGGCATAATCTACCCTTTTATTGCCGTGCAAATATTGTAAAAATCCCTTTTGGGGATTGCACTGCCCGATTTGTTTTTGATATGGTGGCGATGCAAACGATAAGCCGATAGGTGATTCGTGGGCAAAGCCCACCCTGTCCGGTGCGGGGGCGGGGTGGGCAAATCGAACAAATTTTCTAATTTTTTTATTTTTGTTGCACGAAACAGGGCAACAAACCCACCTCTGGCGTGTATAGGTGAAAAGACTTAATGCGGAGGAATAGAACGAATGTTTGCAATCGAAAAGAAATATGGTATAATTAGAAAAGAGCATCCTGCGCACGCCAAAGCGGATTTCCTGTCCGCACTGCGTACACTGACAGAAGAAGAACAAATCGAACTATGGAAGGAGCTTGAACAAAATGGAATTATCAAACGCAAAAGTCCTGATTGCATCTGACGGCGAGAAGACATTCGTCCTCGTAAATG
>ENA-OZKJ01000156-OZKJ01000156.1-human-gut-metagenome-genome-assembly--contig:-NODE-156-length-35932-cov-5.681216_pt1 | contig 35932 bp, 29 predicted proteins | sample MGYA00244824_ERZ653760 | MGnify/ENA primary metagenome ERZ653760 (study PRJEB26926, sample SAMN06165255) | human gut metagenome | biome: ENVO:00009003; feature: ENVO:2100002; material: ENVO:00002003...
GAGATCGTATTCATCCTTGATCGCAGCGGCTCTATGAGCGGGCTGGAAGCAGACACCATCGGAGGCTTCAACTCCATGATTGAAAAGCAGAAAAAGGAGAGCGGCGAGGCATTGATCTCTACCGTCCTCTTTGACAACGTGAGCGAGGTTATTCATGACCGCGTACCGGTTCAAAAGGTCGAGCCGATGACCGACAAGGACTATTCTGTTCGTGGCTGCACCGCCCTTCTGGATGCTATCGGCGGAGCAATTCATCACATTGGGAATGTCCATAAGTACGCAAGAATTGAGGACGTGCCTGAACACACGCTGTTTGTCATCACGACCGACGGCATGGAGAATGCAAGTCGCCGTTATGATAGCGAGAAGGTCAAGAAGATGATTGAGCGGCAGAAGGAAAAGTACGGCTGGGAGTTTCTATTCCTCGGTGCAAACATTGATGCAGTTGAGACGGCAAAGCATTTTGGAATCGGAGCAGACCGAGCGGTCAATTACCACTCTGACCACGAGGGAACGCAGCTCAACTATGAGGTTCTGAGCGAAGCGGTTTCCGCCGTCCGTTGCAGCGTACCGCTGGGTACGAATTGGAAAAAGCGTATTGATGAGGACTTCAATTCCAGAAAGGACGGGAGAAAGCAATGAAAACGATCACCGTAAAAGGGACAGGCAATGTCTCCGCAAGACCGGATTACATCATCCTCGCCTTGAACATTGAAACCTTATCTGAATCCTATGACCGTGCAATGTCGGAAGCTGCCGTGAAGATTGAAAAATTGCATGGTGTCGCTGTCCGCGTTGGGTATCGCAAAGAAGACTTGAAAACCACGAGCTTTGATGTCCAGACAAAGTACGAGAACGTCAAGGATCGGCAAGGAAATTACAAGCGAGAGTTTGCCGGGTATGCTTGCAACTATCGCCTGAAACTTGCCTTTGACTTCGACAGCAAGCAGCTTGCACAGGTTATTTCTGCGATTGCAGAATGCGGTGCGAAGCCGGAACTCAGCATTGCGTTCACCGTGAAAAACCCGGCAAGAGTCAGCGAAGAACTGCTGATCAATGCGACGGAGAATGCCAGAGCGAAGGCGGAGATTCTTTGCAAAGCATCAGGCGGTACGCTTGGACAACTACTCAATATCGACTACAACTGGGGCGAACTCAATGTGTATTCCAGAACGAGCTATGAGGTCGAAGACTGCATTCAGCCTCTCATGGCGATGAGCAAGTGTGCCGCACCTGAGATTGAACCAGATGATATTGATGTGACAGACACAGTGGCTTTTACATGGGAAATCCAATGATTTTTTGACTTTTTTGAAATCCGGTACTCAACAAACGCTCTTATTGTGTCCGTTGTAAAGTGAAGGGACATTTCACGGAGTAATCTTCGGGGAATACGATTTTGGGAGATTAGCAAGCACAGCCGGTGTATATACACACGGCGATTTTGGATTAAGGAAACCCTCCCCTTAATCCCGAAAATGCTTGTTGGGATGTCTCCCAAACCCTCTATCTTTACGAAAGGACAAACCGCTTATGGCAAACAGAACACGACCAAATCAGATACTCTTCTTTGTTTCAGATGACGAGAAACGGATTATCAAAGGAAAGATGAAACAGCTTGGTACAAACAACATGGGAGCGTATCTTCGCAAGATGGCGATTGACGGTTACATCATCAAAGTGGACTACACGCAGCAGAAGAAACTTGCCGCAGCAGTATCTCGCGCAGCGGCAAATATCAACCACATTTGCCGCCGAATCAACTCCACAGGACACTTCTATGAGGACGATGTTGCAGAGCTGAAAGAAAGGCAGGCTGAGATATGGCGATTACTAAAATCAAGCCAATCCGAGGAACTGTGAACAAGGCTCTCGCATACATTCTTGATCCGCAGAAAACAGATGACCAGCTCTATGTCTCTTCCTATGGTTGCGCTGCCAGCGATGCCGCAGCGAAGGAATTTGAGTGGACAAGAAATCTTGCTGCTCAACAAGGAATGCAGATGCCGAAGGTGATCGCCCGACATCTGATCCAATCCTTTGCGGTTGATGAAGTCACGCCGGAACAAGCGCATGAAATCGGTAAGCAGTTTGCCGACGAATGGCTCAAGGGAAAGTACGAGTATGTGATTGCAACGCACATCGACAAGGGGCATTGCCACAATCATATTATCTTTAACGCTGTCAACTATGTTGACTTCCATGCGTACCGAAGCAATAAGAAAACCTATCGTGAGATGCGGCATCTCAGTGATGAGATATGTGCTGAACACGGGCTGTCAGTTATTCCTCCCTCTCAGGGAAAAGGCATGGACTACAAGGAATACACCGAAGCCAAACGCGGTACAAGTTGGAAGCAAAAACTCAAGCAGACCATTGATCGCTGTGTGATCACAGCAAAGGACTACGATGAGTTTTTGAAGCTGATGCAGGACGCCGGATATGAAATCAAAACCGTCAAATACATCTCCTTCCGTGCCGAAGGGCAAGAGCGTTTCACCCGTGCAAAAACCATCGGAGATAACTACACCGAGGACCGGATCAAGGAACGCATTCAAGGACGCAATGCCCGCAGACGGCAGATGCAGAACGGTAGGAAGAACATCTCTCTCATCAGCGATATTCAAAACAGAATTAAGCAGATCGACAGTAAGGGCTTTGAGCATTCTATGAAGATCAAGATTCTCAAAGAAGCCGCCAGAACGCTCAATTACCTCACTGAGAACGAGCTGCTTCAATATGCCGATCTTGAAAAGAAAGTCGAAGACATCCATAGTTCTTATGAGCGTACAGGCGCTGACTTGAAAGTCGTTGAAGCGCAGCTCCGAAAGGTGCAGCCGCTTATCAAGAATATCTCAACCTATCAAAAGCTCAAGCCGGTCTATGATGCCTACTCAAAGACAAAGAACAAGCAGAGTTTTCGAGCTGCGCACGAGGCAGAGCTTGTCGTTTTTGAAGCAGCAAAGAGTACATTGCTTGCTATGCAAGATGGTGAAAAACTTCCAAGTATGAAGTCTCTGCAAGCCGAGCAGCAACGCCTTTTGGAAGAGCAGCAGCGTCTCTACGACGAACGAGCAAGGCTCAAAAAAGAGGCTAAAGTGATTGATACCATGAAGGCAAATGTCGATGATTTCCTCAGTCCAACGCTTTCACAGGAGCATGAAAAAGCCAAAAGTAGCGAGTTGGAATAACCACCAAAGCCTGAGCCGTATGAATAAATCGACTCAGGCTTTCTTCTTCGTAATGCGCTCCATGAAATTGAAATATATTTTGAATTTTTGGAGCATCGTATTGAAAATTTGAAGCGTTTGGTGTATAATATAATGAGTATCACTATAAGCGTTTGAGAGAGGTGCTTTTATGAAGATAAGCTATAAGAAATTATGGGTAATGCTCATTGAAAGAGAGATCCCAAAATCAACTTTACGCAAGGATATAGAGCTGTCTCCCGGCACGATGAGTAAGCTCAATAAGAACGAGGATGTAGCTCTCTCTGTTCTGCTGCGCATTTGCGACTATTTGAATTGTGACATTGGAGATATATGTGAAGCTGTGCGAACGGGCAAGAAGTAGGTCCGAGTTTTCGTGCGGCTATTTTGTTATACGTAGAGAAAAATACCTCAGCGAAAGGAGCATATATGGATGTCCTTGAGAATGCTGTGACTGAGAAAAATGCCCTCGTTGAAGCGGAGGCGTTTCCCACAGATGATCGAGTCACCTACAAAGACAGCACCTATGAAATTGTTTCTAAGGTTGCATATTTGATTGGTGTTCCGAAACGAATTTTTGATAATGAGCATGAAGCACCCAAAATAGAGATATACGAAAAACTTGATGCAGACAAAACGGCACGGATAATCCGTCATTTGTGTATCATAAGGACAGCGATTGAAAGAAACTTCAAGCATATCAACGAGCGCATGAAGTTTAGTTATCTCTCAATCAGCAGTATGCCGGAATATGTGCCGCAGGATAGCCTTCAACAACTAAATGCGGATGGCATTAGTTTTATAAAGAAGTCCAGCACGAAGCTAAGTCAGCATATCGTTGAGATAAACAAGCTGATTTCTGATCGGATCAATAATTGCAAGAAGCTATTTCCTCTTTGGCTGAATTGGCTGTATGTAAAAAACCTCTTTCTCATGCCAGATGGCTTGAAAGAGGAAGGGACAAAAGCAGCAGCAGATATTTATTACGCTCATTTGCTCTTTTATCCTTACCAGATGTATATAAACTGGGAACCGGAGGATGTCGGTAATCTGCTCTATAACGATAAAAAATTCGTGACGCTGCTTTATCAAATGAACGGTGACTACTTTACAGAGTACAGTAAAGTTTCTGATGCTGGAAGTTACATTAAAGGAAGCATCTACGAGTTTATTGGTAGCAGCGAAAAGGTTGTCGTAGTGGTAGATTGTGAAAACTCTGATCCGTACAAGCTCTGCGCTACGCTCAAGAATCTTGACTATCAGTACACACAGAAGATAGCATCCATCATCCTGTTTGATGATGTGCATAGTGCATCTGCTTGGCGTATTCTGGATAGTTTTACCCACATCCCGGTCGAACACATGATGACCGAACGGGTAAAGCAGAACAAGTCTCTGGTCGATGTGATGCTGATTGCCCGAACTTGTCAGGAGCATTACAAAAACAATGTGGATTCCTTTATTTTGGTGTCCAGCGACTCCGACTATTGGGGACTGATTTCTTCTTTACCGGAGGCTCGGTTCCTTGTCATGATAGAGCGCGAAAACTGCGGACCGGATTTGAAGAACGCACTTGTCAATGCCGGTATATTCTATTGCTACATTGATGACTTCTACTCCGGCAATGCAGAGGATATTAAGATCGGCGCACTGTTCAAAGAGATGTATCATTACATAGATCAGGCGGTGCGGCTGAATATCTATGAGATGTTCACAGAGGCGTTAAGAGCGACTCGAATTGAAATGAGTTCTTCGGAACAGAAACAGTTTGTGGATAAGTATTTGAAAACGATGCAAATGTCCATTGCGGATAATGGCGATGTGACATTGGAAATAAGACGAAAATGAGTCCGTTATATCGGACAGTAGCCGTGATAGAATAAAATGAGGATCGGTTGGCAACCAAAAATGATCCTCAAGTATTGGAGATGAAGATATGGCATACCAGAGCGAAGCGGCTCTTGAGCAACAATTCATAGAGCAGCTAAACAAGCAGGAATACAGCACAGTCGATATTCCTGATTATGACGCATTGGTGGAGAACTTCAAAGTTCAGTTTGAAGCCTTCAATGCGCGCAAACTTGATACGCCTATCACCGATAAAGAGTGGGAGCGTATCTTTAACCTCATGCTTGGAAAGTCCGTGTTCCAGAGCGCAAAAATTCTGAGAGACAAGTTTGTCCTTGAGCGTGAGGACGGGACGAAGGTTTACCTTTCCTTCTTCGATCAGGATCACACCAAGAATATCTTCCAAGTTACACATCAGACAACGGTTGTAGGCAAGTATGTCAACCGCTATGATGTAACGATTCTTGTGAATGGCTTGCCGTTGATTCAGGTCGAGTTAAAGCGCAGGGGGATTGACATTCGAGAGGCGGTCAATCAGGTCATGCGCTATAAGAAGCACTCCTATAACGGACTATATCACTTCATTCAGCTTTTCATTGTCTCCAACGGCGTTGATACCAAATACTTTGCCAACTCCGACAGGGACTTGATGTATAGCCTCGCCTTCTTCTGGACGGATTTCAACAACATCCGTATTACCAACCTGAAGGACTTCTCAATCTCTTTTCTGGCAAGGGATCACATCATCAAGATGCTGACACGCTATACCATCCTGAACGATACGGATAAGATTCTGATGGTTATGCGCCCCTATCAGGTGTATGCCGTAGAAGCCCTTATAAGGCAGGCTACGCTCACAAATCGCAACGCCTATATCTGGCATACCACCGGTGCAGGAAAGACTCTGACATCCTTTAAGACTGCTCAGATTCTCGCAGCCAACCCGAATATCAAAAAAGTAATCTTCCTTGTTGACCGTAAGGACTTGGACTCTCAGACCACCGAAGAGTTTAACAAGTTCGAGGCTGGTTCCGTTGATGTCACCGATCGCACAGACATTCTTGTGCGGCAAATGAAGGATAAGAACCGGCAGCTCATTGTCACGACGATGCAGAAGATGGCAAATGCCGTTAAGCGTCCTCAATACGAAAAGGTAATGGACGCATATCGTGACGAAAAGGTTGTCTTCATCATTGACGAATGCCACCGCAGCCAGTTCGGAGATATGCACAAGGATATTGTTCGGCATTTCAAGAAGGCGCAGTTCTTTGGCTTTACCGGTACGCCCCGTTTTGAAGTGAACGGAAAGACGGAGGGCAAGATCACACAGACCACCGAAATGCTGTTTGGGGAATGTTTGCATAACTATCTGATCAAGGATGCTATCTTCGATAACAATGTCCTCGGTTTCCATATTGAGTACATAAAGACGATGGAAGGCGATTTTGACTGGGACGATCCGACATTGGCTGACGCGATTGATGTTGGCGAACTCTATATGTCGGATGAGAGAATGTCCCTCATTGCAAACCACATCGTCCAGAACCACAAAGCCAAAACGAGAAATGGTCAGTACACGGCTATCTTTGCTGTTTCCTCCATCGAAGCTCTTGTCAAATATTACGACATCTTCAAGAAGATCAAACACGATCTGAACATCAGCGGTATCTTCTCCTATGGGCAGAACGAAGATGCCGAGGGCAAGGACGAGCATAGCCGGGATGCCTTGGAGCGTATCATCAAGGACTATAACGAGATGTACGGCACGAATTTCTCTACCGACACCTTCTCTGCGTATCACAAGGATATTTCAGATCGTGTCAAAGGCAAGAAAACGAAGTCTCTGGACATTCTCATTGTCGTGAATATGTTCCTGACCGGCTTTGACAGCAAGCAGCTCTCTGTGCTGTATGTGGACAAGGATTTGAAGTATCATGATCTGCTGCAAGCCTATTCTCGCACGAACCGTGTCGAGAAAGAAACAAAACCGTTTGGTATCATCATTTGCTACCGCAACCTCAAGAAACGGACAGATGATGCGCTGACGCTCTTCTCCAAGAGTCAGGACACCTCCGGCATTGTCGTTCCGGGCTATCAGTATTTTGTTGAGAAGTTCAATGAAATGGTTATGAAGCTCAAGGAAGTGGCACTCTACCCTGAGTCCGTCGATACCATGCAGAGCGAGGATGACCAGAAGAAGTTTGTCATCACTTTCCGTGAGCTGACAAAATACCTCCAATCTTTGCAGACATTCATTGAGTTCAGCTTTGATCAGGATGCGCTCATCATGTCCGAGCAGGAGTATCAGGACTACAAGAGCAAGTATCTGATGCTTTACTCACGGCAAAAAACTGATCGAGAAGTCGTATCTGTCCTGAATGATGTGGACTTCTGCATTGAGATCATGGAGAGTGACCGCATCAATGTTGCCTATATCATGAACTTGATCCGCAACATCCACTTTGATGACAAGAAGCAGAAGGACTACGACATCAAGCACATCAAGGAAGAATTGAGCAGGACGGATAATCCGCAGTTGCTTCGCAAGGTTGAAATTCTTCAAGCGTTCTTGGATCGTGTCGTTGTTGGACTTGAGAGTGCGGACGAGATTGATGCTGCATACAACGACTTTGAAAATGAAGCGAAACGAGAAGAGATCGTTGCTTTCGCAAAGACTGAGGATATTGATTCCTCCATGCTGACGGACATCATCTCTGAGTATGAGTTTTCCGGCACAATGGATGCAGGAAACATCCGTGACCGCATTGAGACGCCCATGCCGCTGCTCAAGAAGAGGTCTTTGGTCAACCGGATCGTCGAATTTATCCGGCAGCACACAGAGAAATACCAATAAGGAGAGAGAACAATGGATAATTCTATTCAGGCTCATCAGAAAGAGCTTTGCAACAAATTATGGGCGATGGCAAATGCCTTGAGAGGTAACATGGAGGCATACGAGTTCAAGAACTATATCTTGGGAATGATCTTCTATTACTACCTCTCTGACAAGACCGAGAAGTACATGGTCAATCTTCTCAAAGACGATAATATCAGCTACGAGGATGCTTGGAATGACGAAGAATACAAGGCTGCCATCGTAGAAGAAGCTCTGCGTGACCTCGGCTACATCATCGAACCGGAGTATTTGTTCCGCAAGATGGTCAAGATGGTTGAGAACCGTTCCTTCGACATTGAGTTCTTGCAGAAAGCAATCAACGCTCTGATGGAATCCACTATCGGCAACGATTCGCAGGAAGACTTTGACGGATTGTTCTCCGATATGCAGCTTGATTCTACGAAGCTGGGGCATACCGTTAAAGATAGAAGTGCTGTCATGGCGAAAATCATTGCTTCGCTGGACGAGATCAATTTCAGCGTGGATGACACGAAGATTGATGTGTTGGGTAATGCCTACGAGTATCTGATCGGTCAGTTCGCTGCCACAGCCGGTAAGAAAGCCGGTGAGTTCTATACGCCTTCGGGTCCTGCCGAGCTGCTGTGCCGCCTTGCTTGTCTTGGCTTGACCGATGTTAAGGACGCAGCCGATCCGACTTGCGGTTCCGGCTCTCTGCTTCTACGCCTCAAGAACTATGCAAATGTGCGTAACTACTACGGTCAGGAATTGACATCGACCACCTATAACCTTGCCCGAATGAACATGATCCTTCGCGGCATCCCGTATCGTAACTTCAATATCTACAATGGCGATACGCTTGAGCATGACTACTTCGGAGATATGAAGTTCCGTGTTCAGGTTGCAAATCCTCCGTATTCTGCAAATTGGTCTGCTGATATGCACTTCATGGAGGACGAGCGTTTCAATGAATACGGCAAACTTGCGCCTAAGAGCAAGGCTGACTTTGCTTTTGTGCAGCACATGGTTTACCACATGGACGAAGATGGACGAGCTGTTGTCCTGCTGCCTCACGGCGTTCTGTTCCGGGGCGCAGCCGAAGAAGTGATCCGTAAGCACCTGATCCAAAAGCTGAATGTGCTGGACTCTGTTATCGGTCTTCCTGCAAACCTCTTCTTTGGCACGGGCATTCCGGTATGTGTTCTTGTCCTCAAGAGAGAGCGCAATGGCAACTCTGATAACATCCTCTTCATTGATGCGTCCAACGACTTTGAAGCCGGAAAGAATCAGAATATTCTCCGCGAGTGCGACATTGATAAGATCGTCGAAACCTACGAGCATCGTGTGGATGTCGATAAGTACGCCCATGTTGCCACTATGCAGGAGATTGAAGAGAACGGATTCAATCTGAACATTCCTCGCTATGTTGATACCTTTGAGCCGGAAGAGGAAATCGACCTCAATGCTGTTGCAGCAGAAATCCGCAATATTCAGGCTGAAATCAAAGGCATCGACGCACAACTGAAACCGTTTTTCGATGAGCTGGGACTTGATTTCCCCTTTGATGTGGAGGGCAAATAATTATGGCAAATGTATCCTCAAGTAACGGTCTTGAGAAGCGTCCGAAACTCCGGTTTCCGGGCTTCGATGAGCCGTGGAAGATGGTTTCGCTTCAAGATATATCTGAATATCGTAAAAACAAGATTTGCGTTTCAAAATTGAAATACATCAGCACCGAAAATATGTTGCAGAACTTTGCTGGAATTATCCCTTATACCTCCGAAGAAGATATAAGTGGGGTAGAGTTTTGCGTTGGTGACACTTTGCTTGCAAATATTCGTCCATACCTTAGAAAAGCGTGGCTTGCTACACACGATGGGGCTTGTAGCACCGATGTCCTTGCACTCTGTCCCTCAGATATTACTCCCGCTTTTTTGAACAACATCATTGAGCAGGACCGTTTCATAGATTATGTTATGAGCGGTGTTAAGGGATCGAAAATGCCTCGTGGAGATAAGGCACACATTTTAGCTTATGAAACAGCAATCCCATCCTTGTTAGAGCAGGAGAAAATAAACTCTTTTATGCAGCTCTTACACCAAAGAATAGCAAAAATTCAAATGGAGATTGAACTGCTCAAGAAGTATAAAAGAGGACTCGTTTCGCAAATATTGAAGCAGAGACTTGCAATCTCTCACGAAGATGACGAATGGAAAGAAGTATGCCTAAGTGATGTGGCAGAAGGTTTTGAGTACGGTTTGAATGCTGCCGCAACTGCTTATGATGGAAAGCATAAATATATAAGGATTACCGATATAGACGATGATACTCACGCATATATAAATCAAGATCCCGTTTCTCCTTCTGGTGCTTTTGAGGAAAGATACCGAGTTAGAGAGAATGACATCTTATTTGCTCGTACTGGCGCTTCTGTTGGCAAAAGCTATCTTTATTGTAAAAATGATGGTGATTTATTCTTTGCCGGATTTCTCATTCGCATCCATGTTAAAGAAGGTGTGGACGGTGAATATGTCTTTCTAAACACTCTAACAGAAGAATATGACAAGTGGGTTCTGCTGGAATCTGCTCGATCTGGACAACCCGGAATTAACGCTGAACAGTATAGGAAGTATCGCTTCAAATTGCCATCCCTCAATACGCAAAGGCGAATTGCGACCATTGCCCGAAATATAGATGTGCAAATTCAAAAAGAAGCCCTGCATTTGCGTCTCCTTCAAAAGCAGAAAGCTGGTTTGTTACAGCAGCTCTTCATATAAAGAGTTGCTGCAACAAAGCTCTGCGTTGGTTATTTTGAAGCATTAGCATTCTTTCTTGAGTGGATATTTGAAAATCAAAGCTCATAAGAAAAGAAGCAATTTTTATTTGTGTTTGTTTATCAGGAACCATACATTTGAGCCTTAGTAGCTTGTTGACAGCAAGACCGGGTTGTGCGCCCTGATCTGAATACTGACCAAGTTTCATGTAGTCGAGCAGGTACAGCAAGAACTTAGTTTCATTTGCTTCGTTTGCTTGAACTGCAATGGCGTGTTCGGACAAGTAGTTTTTCCCATGAATAAGACGCACATTTCCGCATAATGCGCCTTGTCTACCAACCACGACATATTCACCGTCATGGCTATATTGATTGCAATATCCTCGAATGCCATTACCACCGTAAACGGGATAATTTCCATTTTGGTGGATGAGCGTTGCTGAAATATTTCGTCCGCTTCTGAACTCAGAACACAGCTCAGAAAGTGTATGTTCCGTCCATGAAGATGTAACGGCAAACGCCGTGCTTTTGCCGGAAAGAATGTGGGTAACAGCACCTCTTTTATACTTCTGATCAAGCAAGCAGAATGGAGCTATATGACCGACAAAATCCCTTGCAGTAGCGGAATATCTCTGCTACCGCAAGGGATTTACCTTTGCTACAAGCCTCTATTTGATTGCTGAAATAGCCCTCAAGTAACGGTCTTGAGAAGCGTCCGAAACTCCGGTTTCCGGGCTTCGATGTACCATACAAACAGTGCCGCATTGGTGACATCTATGCAGAGCGAAGTCTGCGGGGAGCATCGGACATGGAATTACTGTCTGTTACAATGAACGATGGTGTCAAGCCCCGTTCTGAGATTGAAGGAAAGGACAATTCCAGCGAGGACAAAAGCAATTATAAGATCGTCCGCAAGGGTGATATGGTCTACAATTCCATGCGAATGTGGCAAGGCGCAAATGGTATTTCTCCGTGCGACGGTATTGTAAGTCCTGCATATACCGTTCTTATGCCCAAGCAAGAGATCAACAACGGATATTTTGCGGCACTTTTCAAAAGTGCAAACTTGATCAATGAGTTCAGGAAAAACTCCCAAGGTATGACATCGGACACATGGAATTTGAAATACCCGCAGATAGAAACGATCAAGGTACAGATTCCATCTGTTTCTGAGCAGGACAAAGTGTCAGAGCTGTTCGGTGTCGTTGATGCAAGAATAGTCGCACAAGCACAGTTGATCGAAGCCCTCAAGAAGTATAAAAGAGGTGTCAATAACCAGATACTCTCTCAAATTGATAATAGCTATAATTGCAGACTTGGCTCGGTATGTGAAATTGTCGGTGGAGGAACACCTGACACTCTTCATACAGAATATTGGGGAAATACAGTGGAATGGTTCACCCCCTCTGAGATTGGTAAAACAAAATATGTCAACAACAGTGTTCGCAAATTAAGTGATATTGGCTTGGATAACTCATCCGCAAAACTGCTTCCCATTGGAACGGTTTTATTGACAACCCGTGCTACCTTGGGCGAGATGTCCATTGCAAAACGAGAGTGCAGCACCAATCAGGGCTTTCAGTCGTTGATTCCTCACACTGATAGAGTTTCATCTGAGTATCTGTATTATATGCAAATCATCATTAAGCCATGGTGCGAAAAGTATGCTTCCGGCAACACATTCCGAGAAATAAGCAAGTCTGCTCTGTCAGATTGCATCATCCCTATCCCAGACAGAGCAAGGCAGGAACAGATAGTTAAGCTGTTGAGTTCCATTGACATGCTAATAGGCGCAGCAGAAAGCATATCAATGTCTCTATCTAAGATACGCCATGGCTTGATGCAGCAGCTCTTTATATGAAAAGTTGCTGTAAGAAAAATGTTCTTGCCTTTTCTAAACAATCCAGTAGGATTTGTTCTTGCATGATTTTGCCGTCAATTTTTGAAAAAACATCTCCAATTTTCTTCTGAGCTTCATACGAAGGGATTTTAACAAAAACACCTAAAAAGTCTTCGGCATATATCCTGTATTGTCCATAAAGGCAGCCTTGTCGATATTTTAGAATACGGCTCATAATCGGCTTTTGTTTAATAGCTTCGCTGATAAACCACGGATCGGCATCTTTTATGGAGAATATCTCATATACATCAGAGATCACAGCAGAGCCATACAGGTTAAGTCCTATTGAGCCGACATCAAGGTTATTGGAACTATAAATGAAATCGTTCAAATCGGTTCTCTTATATAACTTTGAGCTTGCATCTTTCACCAAAAAACCACGATCATACCGTTCGCCCTTGTCGCACACACCACCTGTTGCGGTAAATGCCATCAACGGAGCATCTGTTGTTGGAAGTTGTTTGATGCTTTTTGAATGGAGAAATTCTCCGATTCTATGTTCCGTCCATGTTTCTGTCGTAATTTTGATTTTCTCTGATAAAACATCATGGAGCAATCCTCTTTTATACTTCTTGAGACTGTCCACGAGAGACTGCTGTGCCTCAATTCGACGCTCTAACGCAATCATGAAGTCTGCGATTTTTCTCTGCTCCGCTAAATCCTGCGGAATGTAATGCTTTGTGTCAAAGAACTCATCAGTTGGCACATTCAAAAGCCCGTGATTTCTCGCTCCTTCGGCAGAGATCATGTAAATCTCACGATACCATTTGAGCGAATCGAAGTAGGCTTTTATAAAATCAGAATCGTGTTTCTTGAGTGCAAAGCAGATGTAGAGTGTTGAAAGCGCGCCCATATCATAGCGGTCAAGACGCTTGACGGAGCCAAAATCGTACCCGACTGAATAACTCTTGTTGTAGGCATATTCACCATTCTTCAAGAGATAGTAGCCACTCATGTCTTTGCTGGCTACGGTCTTATTGAAATAGCTGATCTGATCCACAAGCCCGTCTTTGGACGAAATTGTGAGTGGCAGACTCGTTTCGTTATTGGTATTCTTCCGCGTGACACGCTCTGCAAAATCTGAAAGTTTCTCAGCTTTCCACGGCTCATCGAAGCCCGGAAACCGGAGTTTCGGACGCTTCTCAAGACCGTTACTTGAGGAATATACTGCCCTGATTATCCCTCCAACGGATAATGTTCGTGGAGGTGGTCAATATGACTAACAATACACAATTCAAGACGCTTGTGAACACTTGGCTAAATCAAAAGCAGCCGATGATCACGCCGTCAACCCATGCCAGCTTTACGCTGATTGCCGAAAATCATCTAATTCCATACTTCGGCAAGCGTAAGATCGGCAGCATCACCGAAACGGACATCCAGAGCTACATTTCGTATCTCCATGATGCCGGTAGGTTGGACAAGACCGGAGGGCTAACGGTAAAGACTATCCGGGATGTGATCCTTGTTCTCAGACTTTCAATGGAGTTTGCGTATAAAGAAAGGGCGATTCCGCTGCTGAACTGGGATCTCATCGAGTACCCGAAGGAACTTGGCATTAAGAAGGTTGTTTCTCTCTCAAAAGATCAGGAGCAAGCGCTGATTCAGTGCATCTACATGAACTTGAACAGGAAGACCGCTGGCATTCTAATTGCACTTTTTACCGGAGTACGCATTGGAGAACTCTGCGGATTACAGATGAAGGACATCTCGTTGACGGATAAGACCATCAGCATCAATAAGACTGTTCAGCGCATCTATGACAAAAAGAAGGGTGAGTCCTATCTTCACATCGGACCGCCCAAAACGAAAACTTCTGCAAGGACGATCCCTGTTCCGTCTCTTCTGATGAACATTATCAAGAAGTTCTACACGGATAACCCTAACCACTACTTCTTGACCGGCAAAACAAAGCCGACAGAGCCTCGTACTTATCGACAGTTCTTCACCCGTTTCCTGAAACGGAATGGATTGGAGAAGGTGAAGTTCCATGAGATCCGACACACATTCGCGGTCAGGGCGATTGAGATACCGGAGTTTGATATAAAGTCGCTCTCTGAAATTCTCGGTCATAAGAATGTGTCCTTTACGCTAAATGTCTATGGAAGTGCAAACCTCCAACAGAAGGTCAAGTGCATGAATTTACTGAATGATCTCCTGTAACCTTATACAGTTCTAATTCGGCTTTTACAGTACAGCAAAAACGAATAGCCGTTTCCAGCGATTCAAATTCATAGACTCGATGCGCTGTTCATAGGAGGCCCTATTCGACTTTCCGAAACAGAGTGACTTCTTCTTGAGCCGTGAAAAGCTGCACCAAAAAATGAACGCAGTACACGGATTCCACAATCGCGGAATCGTGTACTGCGTTTGTATTTTAGAAATGATTTTTGCGATTTAAGCAAGGATTGATTTGTGGAGGCGTTTTTGGGCATTTATAACCGTTCAACCGTGAGTGTTGCCGGATTGACTTTGATGATTACCTTCCCCTTGCTTTGGGCGTACATCACTGTCTTGCCTGTACCGCTGGGCTTGCCGTCCCATACTGCAATGATGTAATCAGCGTGATCTACCATGTACCGATTGCGCCTATCCATGCAGTCAGGAGTATAGTGCGTTTGAAGAAGCGTTTCTTTATCACATTGAGCAGCAATGCCATAGTACCTTTCGCGCATTGCTGCATTCCACTTGGCTGCCTGTGTTTCGCACGGTATGGCACTCTCAAGTGTAATGCCAGGATAAGTCTTCTTCAGTTCCAGCACTATCTCGGCGGCGTACATATCAACGCCGAGAGCCATGCCGGAGATAAAGTGGGTGACACTTTCATCTGTAATCAGAGAAACAATTTGTTTTTTTAGGATTTCTTTGAGCGCAGCGCAGCGTTCGTCATCCTCACGAAAGCCAAAGGGCAGATTTTGAGGTCGGTGTCCGGTGAAGGCACAACTTTTCATATTCTTGATCTCCTTATATGTATTAGCGTGTGTTTCTAAATCGCTTATACATAGATTATAGCATAGAAAATCAAGAAATTTGTAGAAATAAGTCGGCAAAAGAAAAAATTGCGTGAAAAATCACGCAGCCTTCAATGATTTTACTTCATGTTATCCTTCTCTTGCTGGATCATCAACTCAACCATTTGCAAAATGCGCTTTTGCGCTTCGGGAGGAAGATCAGCAATTTTCTTTGAGAGTTCTGAGGCTTTTGCCTCTCCGCTATGCTCTAAGACATCGCAGAAAATTGAATCAGCGGATGTCTCCAAGCCATTGAGCAAAATAATCAGCTTCTCGCAGCGCGGAAATGACATCCCTCTCTCGACGGTGGAAATATAATTTGTGGTCAAGCCGGTCTTTTCTGCAAGATCCTCTTGTGTAATACCAAGACGCTCACGGGCTTGCTTAACGCGCTTTCCTATTCGTTTATCAATCATGGGCGTTTACCTGTTCCTTTTCTAAATCGCTCATGAATATTATATGGATTAGAACCATAGTGATACAGAAACGCTAATAGCGTCACTATGGATTAGCGAATGATTTTATGGTAAAATTCAAGGAAAAGACACAAAAAAAGAGCCTCTGCCGACACCCAACTGGGCATCGACAGAGGCTCTTGGTTCGTTTTCCGGGCATTCAAACAAGTGCCGAAATCGACACTTATTTCCGCGCTAAAGATGAAACCACGCAGGGAATACAATCACTTAGGCTGGTCAATTTGCACCGCTCTGAGGCTTGCAATCACAGGCTTTTTCGACCCCTAACTGTCTACATTGCGATGCTTTGCGGGAGAAGTGCGGACAGGCGATGAGATCCGCACGGAAGCTCTGCTTGCAGCTATGGACGCAGCGGACGCAGAAGCGGTTATACTTCCGGCGTCCGCTGTCCCCGATGAAGAACGACCACTCCTGCCGCCATTTCTGACTTCTGCTCACAGCTCAATCTCTCCTTTGTGCTTTTGGGGAGGGCAGCATTCCTTCTGCTTTTCAGCCTTTGCAGACTTGAGCCTGTCCATGATGGAGGACTTCTCGCCCCTTTCGGGGGCTTTGACCTCTGCGGTCTTGTCCTCCTTCGGACCGTTGTTGATGATCCCGTCAATCATGCCGTAGTCATCCTCCATCGACATCTCCGCTGCCTTGAGGTAGTTTTCCTTCTCAAGAGCTGCCATCCAGCTTTCCTTGCTGATACCGAGCATTCCGCCCTTTGTCGCATGATCGGCAATCTCCTTGGCATCCACGCACAAGCCTTCGGTGTTATCCGAATAGAGCCGGTAAACCTCACAGCCCTTCTCCAAAGCCTTCTCAGCCGCTTCCTGACCGGCGGGAAGAACGCCAGCCCATGCGTAGCCGTAGTCCTTCATATCCTGAACAGAGAGCGAAGGATCAGGCATTTCCGGCACTTCCTTGACCTCAAGGTCGAGAAGGCGGAGCGTGTCATCGTCAAAGCCGTTGTAGACATCATCAAGGACGAGCTTGCCGCGCTCATCGACGATGATGCAAGCCGCTTCATCGCCGTAGGTGTCATGTTCCATCAGGTAAAAGCTGTGACCGCCGACCTCGTGCTGGCCAATGGTGTGCCACGTCCCGATGTGACCGGCAACCGTCAGCCCGGAGGTATCGGCGTTCATTTCAAAGTCCTTCTGCTCGACGCTTTCCTGCTTCTGCTGTTCCTTCGAGATCATGGGGATCGCCACAATCTTATCGCCCAGCTTTGCAAACTGCTCCGGCACCTTGAAGTGGTCAGAGAACTTCTGCATCTGCTCTACGGTCAGAGAGCCGAAGCTGTCATCCGTCAAACCAACTACCATGAATGTTCCGGCAACAACATCGTAGATGTCACCGTCCTCATCACGCAGAGCGCGGTTCAGGGGCAGACCTTCCAGCTTGCCTTCCTCGTTGCAGACTAAGGCAACCGGGTCTTCGTAGGGATAAATTGCCTCGATGCAGCCGCCGACCTCATGCTGCAAGGACTCCAGCCCGGAGTCAATCTCCTTCACATAAGGCTCCTTTCCCGGCTCAACGACGAGAACGGCGATGGTGCTGTCACGCTCGGCGGCTTCCCCTGAGCCGGTAATCCGGTATTCGTCGGGAATATCGTCCAGCTCACCGTTAAACTGTCTGTCCCAGCGTTCGCTTGCGACGCGGACATAGCCTTCATCGGTGAAGCGTCCCTGTTCATCATAAGCGATGTCGTGACCATAGCGTTCATAGTCGATGTAGTCTGCCAGAGGACCGAGATCCTTTTCGGAGTAGATACCGGCTTCGTTGGCATAGTAATAGCCGAGGTCATATTCGTCGTTGATACCGGGCATGATGTCGTAGCAGTCCAGATTGAACGTCAGGTTGATGAGATCGTCGATGTCGCTGACCTCATCGCAGCCAGCCTCCATAATGGCAACGAGCTTTTCCTGATCGCTCAGGGAAAGCTCGTCAATCAAAGCGGCAAGGTAGTTGAGCTTATCAAGGCTCTCGTACTCGCCAAGCATCTTCTGAACACCGTAGATCGGGCATTCGTAGTCGGTGATAAACCACTCTTCATAGGGCTGACCGAACTCATCCTGCTTGCCGATTCCGATGCGCTCAAAGACCTTCTGCATCTCTTCTTCGGTGGTGGGCAGCTTCACCCACTCGCCGACCAGCATACCCTCGTTGTACTTGCCAAGGTTTGTGACGAAGGCTTCAAAATTACCGTCTAATACGGGCATAGGCATCCTCCTTTCAGTCATCCATCATGCCGTCCGGCATGATATACAGTTCCTCAAACTCTGCGTCAGTCATGGCTTCGAGTTTCCGGATGGTCTTATACATCAGCTCTGCGATCTCGCCGTCCATGTCGTTCAGGGTGACGCTCTTCATATCGTCGATCAGCCGCTTGCGGCTGGACGTATTGAAGCAGCACATCAGGTTGATTTCTTCCACGGTAAAATTCTTCATATCAGAGTTCCATATCCTTTCCTTTGTTTTTCTGCGGCTTCGGTGTGTGGGGCGGCTGTGCTTTCTGCGCGGATTTCAGCTTGTCGCGGATGGATTCACGGGCAGCGGGCTTTTTCGGGATGGTGTCGTAGATGGCAGTCCCGGCATCTTCCACATACGAGCGGACATACTGGATGCTTTCCGAAAAGCGGATGGGGCGGTTCTTGTCCTCGATGTTGGTCAGCCGGACTTCATCAGCGGCAAAATCAACCGCGTCGATTCTGCACTTGATGCCGTCCACATTCAGCGTCGCGCCGACAGGAATGTAATCTGCGGCTTTGAGTTCCTTGAAGGTCTCGCCGTCCTTGCTGAGAAAGACATCCGCACCGGACTGCCAGAGCTTCTTTGATGCTGCTACCCATGCAGCTTCACGGAAGCCGGTCACCGGCATGGAGGGCTTGCCGCGCACCTTCTTCTCAAGGAGCTTCGTGCCGAGCAAGGGCGCGGCTTTTTCCGCGTCCTTGCCATACAGCTCAAAATAGCCGTTCTGGGCAAAGCAAACCAGCGCGTCGGGATGCGCCTTTTTGACTGCCTCGTACTTGCGGAGTTCTGCAACGGGCAGAGGGGCAAGCGTCTCTGTCCTTTCTGCCTCCGGCAGTCTGTCACGGCGGCTTTTCTGCTTGGTCAACACTTCTGTCAGAGCCTCCGCGTCCTTCGGGAGCGTCCGGTGGGCTTGTACGCCGCCATGCTCACTAACCAGAGCCATTGCTGCATCGAAGCTGCTGCGGCAGGGGGCTTCCAGCACAAAGCCATCCGCAAAGGTCAGCCGGTCATGATCCGGCGCAACAGAGTTCTGCGCTACGTTTGCCGCCTGTTCCCGGTAGTTGATCTCAAAGACATCCCCGAACACCTTGCCGCGCTTGACAGCTTTCGGGACAATGACACGGGCAATGCACTCGTCGTAGGTCTGCTCCGCATAGAAACGGAAGGTATTGTGATCCCGCGTTCCCTGAATGAAGACCTGATTTTCGTTGAGGCAGTGCGTTCCATGCGGACGGCAGAACCACATCAGCGTTTTGTCTTCGGGATTCTGGCTTTCGGCGGCGCGGCGGATGATGCGCTTGTCGATGTCGAAGTCTTCCTTGTAGCTGTCTACATGACTGTCCACGAGCTTCTGCAGCTCCGCAACGATGTCAACGTCTGTGTATTTCTTCATGCGTCTCCTTTCTCACAACTCCATGTCGTGTGTTTTGGATTTGACCGGGGATTTCTTCTCCGGCTGTGTTTTCGCGGCAGCTTTGAGCTGATCGCGGATGGAGGGCTTTTCCTGCTTCTGCTCCTGCCTGACGTATTCCAGCGTCGGCATCAGCTCACGGTAACAGCCCTGTGTTTTCCGCGCCGCATGACGGCGATGGATTTTGAACAGCGGCTCACCGTTCTGCGTGACCGTGTTGCCCTCGATCCTGACGCCGTTCCGTGCCAGCAGATTGAAGGAATGGTTAGAGGCGCGGTAGGAAGCCCGCATTCCGTCGTTGTTATAGGCAATCTGCCCCTTGAGCGTGTCCATGACGGCGACTTTGATCTCCTTTTCTTCGGCAGTCAGGCGGTGTGCCTTCGGTGCTTTTGCTGCTTCTTCCGGCAAAGGAGCAAAGGGAGACTTAACCTCCACGGTTTTTACCTCGATAGAGGTAATCTCATCGTTCTCCCATGCAACGACCTCCGGGTCTCTTTCCTCTGTTTTCTCAGAAGTGACTTCCTTCTGGGGTTCGGTCTGCTGACGGAACGCATCCACGAAAAGTGCCGTCAGTCCGGGATTGGGTTTATCCACAAGGAAGCGGGAGGCATTCTCCGGGCAGACCTCAACGCTCTTCGCCCACTCCTTGAGAGGCTGCGGAATGCGCCCGTCAAAGTCTTTCTGCTGAATGGTGTTTGCGAGGACATACCGGACGCGCTCCGGAGAGAACTGCTCAAGGACGCTTTTCACGGCAGCATCCGCATCCAGCCGGTTGTCTCCGTAGTTAGAACTGATTGCCGCCTCAATCGCACGGCGGCATTCCACGTTTGCGGCGAGAGAAGCACGATATGACTCCAGCTCACCGGCTTCATAGGCGTAATTCGCTGTCTCGCGGTAAATGGGGACTTCCGGCTTTTCCTCCGGAACGGTTTCCTGCTCGACGGACTGTGACTTCTCTGCCAGCAGCACCTTGAGCTTGGCGTCAATGCCCTCGATCATCTCAGCCGCCGTCTTGCGGATGGTGTCCAGAGAGCTTTTCAGTTCCTTGGTTTCCTTGCCGGATGACCAACCGGCGATGTAACCGAAGGAATAGTCCGAGGTTTCAATGCCGTACCGCTGGCAGACAGTGTAGGCTACGCTTTCTGCCTCAACCTCTTTGGTATGCCGATCCTTCTTATCTTCGGGAGCGGCTTTCTCGTCCGGCTTGACGGCGTGGAGCTTTGCGTGGGCGATCTCGTGAATGGCGGTCTTGACCGTCTGGATTTCGCTCATGCCCTCCTGAATGGCAATACGGCTTTCAACCGGAGAGAAGAATCCCTTTGCGCCGCCCGGAATATCCTCAAAGGAAATTGGGACGGGAGACTCCTGCTTGAGCGCATCGAAGAACGCCTCGTAGTTCTCGACGGTGCCTTTCAGCTCATCAACGATAATGTCCGGAAGTTCCTTGCCGTCCGTCTGAGAAACATCAAAGACGCTCACCACCTTGAAGGCGGGACGCAGGACCTCGACCGTCTCCGTGACAGCCTTTCCGTCTGTGCCAATCACCGGCTTCTGCGTCAAAGGGTCAATCTTCTCGCGCTCTTCCTGCGCCTTGTACGGCGCGGGTGCAAGAATCTTGATCCCTTTTTCACCCTTCATGACCTGACGGTCAAAGTTACGCTGCCACGAGGTATAACCGGCAACATAGGTTGCCTCCGGCTTCTGCATCGCAATGAGCAGCGTGTTGTTGAAGGAATAGTTGTAGAACTTGGACATCGTGCGGAGATATTCCTTGAACCGCTCGGATTCAAAAAGCTCCTTGATGCCCTGTTCCAGTTTGTCCGTAATTTCGCGGACTTGCTGTGCATTTCTGTTTTCAGCCATCTCAAACCTCCATTTCGTATTTGCTTCGAGGAGAAGAAAACCCCGTCTGGGATTTGCTCAATAAACGAGCCTTTACCTCAGACGGGGTTTCTCTGCGTGTCAGCCGACGATGAAAGATGTTATCCTCCTTCTCCCATTCAATCAGTCTGTCAAACAGCTCCGGGTGTTTTGTAATCATGTGAAGCAGCTCTTCGTCGCTTGCATTGGGACAGAACCAGCAGCCGTTTCTTCGGCAGTGAGCGTAGATTGGGGAAAGCAAACCGTGTTCCTGACAGAGCTTGTAGGCATCAACCTCGGTCATGCCGTACTTGGCAAGCAGACTGACCTTCGTTATTCCATCCAGACGAGCAAGGCGTTTTGGCTCATCCTCCGCGATGCCGACATAGCTCACAGTGTCCGGCGAGAGTGCGGCATTGTACTTGCGGACTGGCGGGATTTTGCAGTCACGATTGACTGCACACATACCAGCCCATGCAAAGCCGCGAACCTCGCCCTTGTGCGGTCCGCGGGTGATGATATGATGGAACACCTCATCGTAGGTCTTGTCCGCGTGGAGAATGGTGAACTTGATGCCCAGCTCCTTTTCGCAGAAGGGCTTGAGCCGGTCATAGATGAAGTCCCGGTGTTCCGGGACTTCGCCGCTTGTGTCTTTGTCGAACATGACCTCACTGAAAACCGCCTCGTCCAGCGGCTCGTTGTGCTGCGCAGCCAGCAGGAGCGTCGCTACGCTGTCTTTGCCTCCGCTGCAAGAGGCAACATACTTTGGGCGGCTCATCGGTCAAACTCCATCTTGAAGCTGACGTATTTGCCGCCGCTGTCATCCAGACGAATCACCGCGTCATAGAGCTGAGGCTTCTTCGGCGTGTAAAGCCCGGTCACTCGGCACCAGCCTTTGTCCAGTAGCTCCTTTGCAATCTTCTTGGTCAGCTTCTTTTTCTTGCTGGAAAAGAACTTGTTGTCTTCCCACAGGCAGAAGGAGCATTCCTTGTTCGAGCAGTAGAAATTGCCCTTACCGACGTAGACCGGAGAGCCGCAGCGGGGGCATTTGCCGATTTCCTCTTTGCCCGTGCCGAAACGCTGGGCTTCGGCGTCGGAGAGAAACGGGTAGGCTTTTACAAGATCCCCGGTCATCCGAACAATACCGCTGAGGAAGGCGTCCGCATCCGCATTGCCGCGCTCAATCTCCATGAGCGTGTTTTCCCATTCCGCCGTCATTGCGGGAGAGGTGATCTGTTCCGGCAGGACGCAGACAAGGTTGCAGCCGTCCTTCGTGGGAATGAGGGATTTACCCTTGCGCTCTGCAAAGCCGGACTTCACCAGCTTTTCAATGATACCGGCGCGTGTCGCGGGAGTTCCAAGACCTTTCTTCTCGGTGTCATCGTCGAACTGATCGTTTCCGGCGGTCTCCATCGCAGACAGAAGCGTGTCTTCCGTGTACTGCTTTGGGGGCGTCGTGAAGTGTTCGGTGACACTGGCAGATACACCATCCAGAGCATCGCCCTCATGGACTTCGGGCAGGGACTTCATGGGATCGTCCTTTTCCTTCGTCTTGAGGGAAGCCTTGAACAGCTCTTCGATGGCTTTCCATCCGTTTTGAACGACGGTCCTCCCCTTGGTTTTGAACTCGTAGCCCTCGCAGGAGAGTGTGATCTGCGTTTCCGCGTAGGTGTGCTTCTCGCCGGTCGCACACAGAAGGCGCATCCCGACAAGATTGAGGATTTTCTGCTCTGACTGAGGGAGCGCCGAAACATCCTGCTTTTCGAGCTGGACAGTCGGGAGAATAGCGTGGTGATCTGTGACCTTGCTGTTGTCGGTTACGCGGGCAATGTCCGGAGTGATTGAAACGCCGGAGAAAAGCGGAAGCTGGCGGCGGACGATAGAAATGACCTGACGGGCGGAAGCCTCCATGTCCTCGGTGATGAACTGACTGTCCGTGCGCGGATAGGTCAGTAGCTTCTTTTCGTAAAGTGTCTGAACGAGATCGAGTGTCTGCTGGGCAGTGAAGCCGTAGTATCGGTTTGCCTCGCGCTGCAAGGTGGTCAGATCGTAGAGCTTCGGAGGATTGACGGTTTTTGTTTCCTGCTTGAGAGAAGAAACGACGGCTTGCTTTTTCTCGCAAGCCGCCGCAATTCTTTTTGCTTCCTCTTCGGTTTTGACCTTTTCCAGATCGGCGGTCAGATCGCCCTTGCCGACGTGGACGTTGAAATACTTCTCCTTCTGGAACGTGGAGATTTTCCCGTCACGCTCTACCAGCATTGCAAGGGTCGGCGTCTGGACGCGCCCGACCACCAGCTTTTTGTGATAAAGCGTGGTGAACAGGCGGGTGCCGTTGATGCCGACAATCCAGTCTGCCTTCGAGCGGCTGAGTGCCGCTTCATAGAGGCGGTCATATTCCTTACCGTCCCGGAGATGCCGGAAGCCCTCACGGATAGCGGAGTCCTCCAATGAGCTGATCCACAGACGCTTGAAGGGCTTGACGCATCCGGCTTTGTTGTAGACCAGCCGGAAGATCAGCTCACCCTCGCGTCCTGCATCGGTTGCACAGACCAGCTCGGTGACGCGCTTGTCCTTCATGAGAGCGGACAGCACCTTGAACTGCTGGGCTTTGTCCTTTGTGACCTCGAACATCCAGTTTTCCGGAACAATGGGCAGATCGTCATACCGCCACTTGGCATACCGCTCATCGTAGGAGCTGGCGTCTGCCAGCTCCACCAGATGACCGAAGCACCACGAAACGATGTAATTGCCGCCCTCCATATAGCCGTCCTTTCGGGACGTTGCGCCCAGAACCTTTGCGATGGACTGGGCAACGCTGGGCTTTTCAGCAATGACTAAGATCAATCTTCATCACCATCCGTTTCAGCATCCTCCGCAATCTGCGGCTCATCATCCTCGTTGATGTACGGCTCTTCCTCGTAGCCTTCATCATCAAAGAAGTCCATATCTTCATCCTTGGGCTTTCTGCCCTTGACGAACTTGATGTAGTAATAAGCTGCACCCGCAGCACCGGCAAGAACGAAGATGACGAGGATCATGCCGATGTTGGACTTCTTCTCGGGCTTGGGCGCGGGGACATCGGTTTCTGCATCCTTATCCGGCTCAGGTGTAACGGGGGCTGTGCCGGTGCATTCGCTCATGTTGGTCTTGCAGACCGGGCAGTCTGTGTTGACCTGACCGGCAGCGCACTTTTCCTTGCAGTTACAGGTGGTCAGAGCCGCCGCAGTGTCCTCATCCAAAAGCGCAAGCAGGTCGCTCTCATCGACCATGTTGAGGAAATACGTCTGATACTGTTCCTCATCCTCATTGATGGGTGCATCGTAGTCGATGACAATGAAGAAGGTGTTGCCGTTTTTCGTCTGAACGGTGATGAACTGTTTGTTGGTTGCCTTGTCATAGAGCAAGTCGCGGGTGTAGGCGTTGCCCTCATCGTCAATCGGCTCACCCTTCGGCTTTTCCGGCGTTGGAGTGACTGCGGGCTGCTGTTCCGGCTGGGTTGCCTCGGTGACGGGAAGGTTCTGCTCGGTATCATCGGCGTAGGCAAACGCCGTCACCGAGAAGCAGGACAGAACCATGACGCAGACCGCAAGGACGGTCAGAAAACGAAACTTCTTACGCATTGTCGATTACCTCCGTATTTTCAGCGGGCTTGGTGCCGCCCTTCATGGAAGACAGGAACGCCATGATCTGATCCTTGTCCATCACCATAGAGCGCACGGTGTTGATGATTTCAAGGTTTTCCAGCTCTGTCTTCTTGTCGTACAGCTCCTTGAGCTGTCCTTCGATTTCGGACTTCTTCTTTTCAGCCTTCTCAATGTCGGAGAGAACTTTCTGATACTTGGGATTCATGCAAAACTCCTTTCTTTTAATAGGCGGGTCTTCCGAAGGCGTAGAAATGCTGCTGCCAATAGGAAGAGTTGATGGATGTGTACTGAATGGGATCGCCGCAGTGGATCATGACCCCATCACCGACGTAAATGCCGACGTGGGACACACCGGGGGTGTCATACGTCCCGACGAAAAAGATGAGATCACCGGGCTGTGCATTCGCCTTTGAAACCGGCGTACAGACGTTGTAAAGCCCCTGTGCGCCGAGCCTCCCGGTATTGACAAGCCCGCTGTTCGTGAGAACATAGCTGACGAAGCCGGAGCAGTCAAAGGACGTGTCGGGATTGGAGCCGCCCCACACATACGGATAACCGAGATACTTTTCCGCTTCGGTAATCAGCGTCGCAAACTTTTCGTCGTTCAGGTATTCCGGGTTGACATCGTAGTCGGAGGGAGGATTTGTGATGTACTTGTCCACATAGGGTGAGTCACCGAACAGATCCTCACGGTTGCCCAGCACCGACATATACGTTGCGTACATGGAAAGCTGTTCCTGAGACATGATGTAGACCGGGACATGGGAGAGATTGAAGTTTTCGAGCTTCACGTTGCAGATGTAGTAGTCATACGGGACGCGATAGGTTTCCGTGTGCGTGTTGCCGTCTGCGTCCGTCCATGTGTCGGTCTCCGTGCGGTATCTGGTTTCGACGATAACCTCTTCGGTGAGGATGTACTGCTTTTCAAACAGCATTTGGAGCGTACCCTGCACCTCATCCAGCGTGAACTCGCCCTCATGGAGAGCCGAGAGAATGGAGATCAGCACATAGGGGTCATGCTCAATATCGTCCAGATCGAAGTGGTATTCATCATAGTTGTGAGTGCTTTCGTAGGTGTCGAGATAGCTTTGCAGCTCTTGCTCCATCCGGCAATACTGCGCCTCCGCGCCCAGCATCGCGTCATCCTCACTGAGATAAGAGGAAGCGATAACCGTCGAGCCGGTAGAGGTGAGCATCGAACACGAGCTGATTCCGGCACCGAGCAAAACGAGAAGGGCAAGCCCGACGCCGATCCAGATAAAGACTTTCTTGTTGTTTTCAAAGAACTCCTTGATCTTGTCGGACACCTTTTCACCGAGCTTCTTGCCGGTATTCTTCGTGGCAGTCCCGGCAGTCTGAGAACCGGCATTCCGTGCAGCGGCATATTCCTTCTTGATGCTCTGCTTCTGGTAGTGCTTGTTCATGTTCTGCTTCTTCATCTCAGGATGCTCCTGCTGATTTCTCTCATATTGGAGCTTTGCGTCAGCTACATCCGCCTTATGTTCCAGCTTGGAGACCTTCTCATAGGGCTTGTTGACGCTTTTTTCTCTGTGATGACTGAAATGCCTTGCGGCGGACTCCGCGACAATCTCCGTTTTATGCGCTGCCTCGACCGCCGAGTTTTCCTGCTCGACCTCATGGATTTTGCCGTGAATACCGGAGGCGAGAGTGTCACCGACCTTGCGGACGGTTTTGTCTGCTTCAAATTGCAGCTTGCCCTTGCCCTTCGGCTTTTTCAGCTCATCTTCAAAATGAAGGCGGGTTTTGCCCTTGCCGGTTTCCTCATCAAAGACACGCTCTTTCTTGAGAACCTTGTGCGTGGGCAGCTTCTCACGGGCGGCATCCAGACGCTCATGCGCCTTTTCGGACTTCCTTTCGAGCTTCTGCATCCGCTTCGTGGGCGGGACGGCATCGTCCGAGACCGGCTTTGCGGAGGAAGTCTCTGCCGCTTGGGAGAGAACGGCATCCGCGTCAACGGCTTCAACCGCAGAGGTCTTGCGCAGCTTGTGCGTGACAACCGTTTCGGCAATCACCGTGCCGGTATGAGAAGAAACGCCGTGCTGCTCCAAAGCAGGAGACTTGAACGGCGTCTCTGACAAAGGCAGCGGTTCGGGTACATTCTGGGGTGGATTTTCTGCCTTTTTCTCGTCTGTGACGGACGCTTCCGAGGGCGGCTGAGTGTCGTTATCCTCGTCGTGTTCCGCCTGAAACTGACGCTGTTGACGGCGCATCTGTACCTTTTTCAGTTCCTCCGCAGAAAGAGCTTCGGAAGGCGCGGCGGTCTCAACCGGCTTCACCAGCTCTGCGTCTTCCAGCCTTCCCGAAACGCGCTGCTCGGTGCCAGCCGTCAGGTTTTCCTCGACCGCGCCGTCTCGCGTCATCCGCAGAACCACTTTGTCGCGAGCTTTGAGTTCCGGTTCCTTTGTCATCAGATTTCACCTCCAATCCGCTTGTAGGCAAGCTCGGTGTATTCAGGATTCAGCTCAATCCCGACATAGTGCCGCCCCATGTTCTTTGCGACCATCGCCGTTGTGCCGCTGCCTAAGAACGGATCAAGCACAACGCCGCCTTCGGGACAACCGGCGAGAAGACAGGTTTCAACCAGCTTCGGCGGGTAGGCGGCATAGTGACCGCCCTTGAAGGGAACGGTGTTGATCTTCCAGACATCGCGCTTGTTGCGGAGCGGATTGATGTCTGCGTCCTTGATCGCGCCATGTTCACGGGGGCGGTTAATGGACTGCGGCTGAGGCTGACCGGGAACGGGCTTTCCGTATTTGTTACCGCCCTTCATGCCGCGCTTGAGGCGTTCTGCCGTTGCAGGTGCAATCGGCTCGGAGATTGCCTTGTAGTCAAAGAAATACTTCTTGGACTTTGAGAACAGGAAAATATGCTCATAGCAGCGGGCGCAGCGGTCTTTCACGCTCTCCGGCATGGGGTTATCCTTCATCCAGATGATGTCGTTGCGCAGATACCAGCCGGTATCACGGAGGGCAAAAGCCAGCATCCACGGAATGCCGATCATATCCTTCGGCTTGCAGCCCTCAACCTTGTTGTTGAGAGCCACAGCCTGACCGGTTCTGCCGTTGGGGTTCTTCGGGTCAATAAATTCGCCCTGATTGCCCTTCCCGGCGTAGGTGTCCGAGATGTTCAGCCAGAGCGTTCCATCCGGACGCAAAACGCGCCTGACTTCGGTAAACACTTCCGTCAGGCGCGAAATATATTCCTTCGGCGTTGTCTCTCTGCCGATCTGGGCATCCATGCCGTAATCGCGGAGCGCGTAATACGGAGGGGACGTCACACAGCAATGAACGCTGTCATCGGGCAGGGTTTTCAGGATTTCAAGACAATCGCCGGTATGAATGATGTCAAGTTGTATGGTGGTGTACCTCCTGTTCTGTTGGATTTACATTTCCATTGAAATGTTGGCTATGAAACCCGACAACATTTCAATGGGCATCAGTCGGAGTAATACTCGTCCGGCTCGTAGTCCTCATCTTCCATGAAGTCCTCGTCGAGATCGTCAATCTCGTCCGTCCAACGGTCGAAGATTTCCTCGGCTTCCTTCGCCGCCTCACGATAGAGGCTCAGGCGGTTCTTCTCAAAGGCGGCAAAGGCGGGGACGAACTTGCCGAACTCGCGGATTGCATTCACATCCTGCGTGCGCATATCTGCGGCGCACTGAATGATTTCGGACATCGTGAGCAGATCGTCGATCATCAGCTCATACTCGCCCTTGGGGATAGAAACGGTTTCATCTTCACCCGCGTCAGCGAAAGGGGTATTCTCATCGTTGTTGCTGCACTCAGAAACATCAACATTGAAGTAAAAGCCGATCATATCCACGGCTACTTTGGTCATAATCTGACGCGCTTCCTTGACCTTTTCGTCGATGTCCTCCCTCACATGGAGGTAGGCGCGGTGATGCTTCTTGAGGTCGCTTTCCAGTCGGATCAGATCGGTCAGCTCCCACAGAGCCTTAAACAGCGCGGAGGTGTTCTCTCCGTATTCGATAGCGTCCGCATAGGGAACGGTAATCATCTTGTTGGTCATATTCAAAAATCCTCCTATCAGTTCTGTACGGTTTCTTCTAAGCGGGTGGTCATGATGCGGTAGAGCTGGGTGTCCTTCGGGAAATCGTCCTTGAAGGGAACGATGGTTGAGCCGTAGAAGATCAGCCCCTCACCGGCGTTGGAGTTGGTGATGTAGTTCTGCTGGCTGGGCGAGATGTTCAGCGCCTTCGAGAGAATCTGCCGGTCTCCGGACGCCTGATTCAGAAGGTAGACAAAATCCGAGTTTTCAAAAATGTTCTCCACCTCGCGGGAGGCAAGAAGATCCTTGACGTTCTGCGTGATTCCGGTCGGGATGCCGCCCCATTTTCTGAAACGCTTCCAGATTTCCACGCTGTACGCGGCGGTCTGTTCCTCCTTCAAGAGCAGATGGAACTCGTCCATGTAGTAGCGCGTTGCCTTGTGCTGGGCGCGGTTGATGGTAACTCTGTTCCACACCTGATCCTGCACAATCAGCATACCGAGCTTCTTGAGCTGCTTGCCGAGTTCTCGGATGTCATAGCAGACGAAGCGGTTGTTGACATCCACATTCGTTCTGTGATTGAAGACGTTCAGAGAGCCGTGAACATAGATTTCAAGGGCAGTTGCAATGCGCTGTGCCTCCGGCTCCTTCTGATTTCTCAGAATGTTGTAAAGGTCTTCGAGGATCGGCATTTTCTCCGGCTTGGGGTCTGCAAGAAACTCCTGATAGACCATGCGAACACTGCGGTCAATGATGGTCTTCTCAACCGGCTGCAAGCCGTCCTTGCCGCCGACAATCAGCTCACACATGGAGAGGATGAAGTCGGATTTCAGCGTCAGCGGGTTTTCCTCTTCGGAGTAGTTCGTGTTGATGTCCAGCGGATTGATGTAATCCGTGCTGACCGGCGAAATGCGGATGACCTGACCGCCGAGCTTCTGCACGAGGGGAAAATACTCGGCTTCGGGGTCGCAGACGATGATGTCATCCTCGGTGATGAGGAAGGCGTTCGTCATTTCGCGCTTGGCGGAGAAGGATTTACCGGAACCGGGCGTACCCAAGATCAGCCCGTTGGGGTTCTTGAGCCGCTTGCGGTCAACCATGATCATGTTGTTGGACAGCGCATTCAGCCCGTAGTAGAGAGCTTCACCGCCCTGAAAAAGCTCCTGCGTGGTAAACGGCACGAAAACCGCTGTGCTGGAAGTGGTCAGTCCGCGCTCGATCTCCACCTGATTGACGCCGATAGGCAGAGAGGACATCAGCCCTTCTTCCTGCTGGAAGTCAAGACGCTTGAGCGCACAGTTATACTTTTGGGCAATGGCGGCGGTCTGGAACACCGCGTTTTCGAGCTTCTGGCGGTTGGTTGCTGTGTTCATGATGAGGATGGTCACGAGGAACAGTCTCTCATTGCGGGTCTGGAGATCCTGCAACAGACGCTTCGCCTCGCCGCCGAAGGTAGCGAGATCTGACGGGATGATGTCCATATCGTAGCCGGAGCGGACAGCCTTTTTCTGCTCTTCAATCTTCATCTTGTCGAGGTCGGTGATCTTCGACTTGATGCTCTTGATTGCCTTCGCCTGGTCAATCGTCCGGATATGAAAATTGACCGTGATGTTGCTGTCCATCTCAAGGAAGTCGGCAAGCATACGGTCATTGAGTTCCGGCGCGAGGATTTGCAGGAAGCTCACCGCGCCGATGGTTCTGCCCATCTTGAAACACTTGCCTTCACGGAAGTCAAAGGAAGTGGGCGCGATGAAGTCCTTCGTGCTGAGTCCCGTCCGAGCAACCATGTCAAAGGAAAAGCGGAACGGCTCGTTGGTGTCCATGTTGAACACGTCATGAAGCACTTTCAGCCGTTCATAGCCGGACAGCGGCTCAGTTTTCACGCCGAGGGTTTTGAAGTTGTTGAGGATGTCGGTCTCAATGCGTTCGAGCTTCGGCTTTGCCGTGCGGAGGGAGTCCGCCTCAATGCCGAAGGTGATGTACTTCTTCTTGACCAGTCCGTTGTTGCCCTTGGTGAGCTGACTTTGCAGCATACCGGAATACTCAGAGCGGATGTCGTTGAAGGCGTCCTCCTGTGCCGGAATGTTGATGCGCTTGCGAAACTCATTGAGGCTTGCCTTCTGGTTGATGAAGGAGAGCTGGACGAAAATCGAGCTGTCGAAGTAGTTCAGAAAGTCGCACCAGTTCTCAAAGATGGCAGTTTTATCCTCGTTCTGCGCAAGCTGGTAGTTGATGTCCTCAAAGGCGATGGACTTTGTGTAGAGGCGGCTGTTTACCTTGCAGATACCGTCGCGGCACATCTCCACATAGGGAATGGTCTGCTGGGCGGACTTGCGGACTTTCTTTGCCTTCCTGTCCTTTTTCTTCTGCATGACGATCCGCTTCTTTTCCTGAGCGGAAAGGGCATCGCCGTAAACGACGCCGTTTTTGACCGTCATCTTAGGCTTTGCCTTTGCTGTGCTGTTGTTCAAGCTGCAATTCCTCCTGTTCTTTGATTTTCTGCTGAATCTCAGCGTAGAGATTGTTTGTGCGATAGGGACGCACCTTGTCCCGGATGAACATGGACTGTACGATGTGGTACAGATACTTTTCGGCGGGCTGACCGTCCTTCTCGTAAAGCGCGAAGAAGATGAACGGGAGCATGATGACCACCATCAGCATTGCCGCCGTAGACAAGTCGAGATGCGCCTTCGCCAGAAAGAAGATCGGGACGCCGACCGCCGCAGCGATGGAAAAACAAATGAGCTGCCGCTTGGTCAGGTTGAACATGACCTTCGTTTTGACGCGGTTAAGATCCTTCGGGACCGGAACAAATGCCATTGACTGTTTCCTCCTTTCTAAGCTGCTTTTCATAGCGCAGCTTCATTTGTGCGGGATATTGATCCTCCTTCGGCTGACGCTTGCCCGTCCAGCGAAGTCCACCCGCTTTGCCTTGACAGATCCAGCCGGAAGCCCGAAGGCTTGCGCCATTTTCACTTTCCAGTGTGTAGGTGATGATGCGCTTATAGCCCATAGCCGCAGCAGCTCTTGCCGCCGCGCCGTAGAGAAAGCTACAAGCGTTCTTTGCGCCATTGGTGCATAGCCTTGTAACCTCCAATGTGAAGCCGTCATCCAGATACCGGCTGACGGGACGCCCGGCGATGATTACACCGACCAGCTCACCGTCTGCTTCACAGCCGATGGAAAACTTGTGACCGGCAACCGGCTTGTGATGCCGGTGATGCTTCCGGCCATACTCGTTGGCGTCTCGAAGAGAGATAGGTCTTAGCCGCAGCATGGTGTTTCCTCCATTGGAAGATGTGCCGTGCATTCGACCTCGTTGCCCCAAACGTCCCAGCCTTCGGGAGACTGACGGGCAAAAAGCTCCACGCGGGGGAGGTCTCCCATGAGCCGGACAATGCGCTCCCGCGCTTCATCCGGCTTTTTGGAATGCTCTTCGATGTGGCTGAGGATGACCTGACGCACACCGGCGTCAACACGCTTCGGATGTCCCTTCGTAGCAAGGATGCAGATTTCCGCGTTTGCCCTTGTCCAATACCCCATGCCGGTGAAGAGGTCATCGTTCCTGCGGTTTTGCTTCACCCATACAAAAGCCACGGTCTTATAAGAAAAGCCCCATGCCGTCAGCACTTCGAGTGCTTCACAGAGGCACGGGAACGTGATCCAAAGGAACAGGGCGCAGTCCTTCGCGGCAAGCTCACCGACCGGAAGCGCCTTGATGTCCTCAATGCACATTGTCGGGTAGTGGCTTTCTGCCGACCGTCCCTGTCCCTTCTTGGAGTAAGTCCGATACGCCCAAGGGGGATCGGCGTAGATGATGCTGTACTTCTTCATGCTGCCGACCTCCTTAGTGCGCATGGAAGATGGATTTTGCAAGGCTTCCGGTCTTGAACAGCGAGAAGCACAGAATGACCGTGTACGCTGCCACAGAGAACAGAGCCGAATGAATGTTGTCTGCGATAATCATGCCGTTGATCAGCACCGCATAGATGCCGACGCAGACCATGATGAGAAAGCCCTGAAATGCCAGAGCGAACAAGCCTTTCAGATAGTTCGTGCCGATGCTGCCCCATTCGCGGTTGCTCATGGTTGCGATGGGAATAGGCGCAATGCTCACGGTGCAGTAAATCTCAATCATGCGCCCGTAGAGGATGACCGTAATGAGGATTGCCATGATTTTGAGGCACAGGCTGATCAGAAGCGTTTCTATCGACAGTCCGAGCAGTTCTCCGACGCCCATGTTCTCCATGCCGGTACGCATCTGCGCAATCGTCGCGTCAATATCAATACTGGTGTTGCCGTGGATGACTCCGGCTGCACCGGAAACCACGTTCTGCCCGATGTCGAATACTGCCATCACGATGTCAAACGTGTGCGTCACGAGATAGATCGCCACAGCCGCCTTGAAAAACCACTTGAAGAACATCCATGTGTCCATGTCGTGAAGGTTGTTTTTCTCGGTGATCATGGAAATCAGCTCGTAGCACAAAACGAAGGTGATGATGATACCAGCGATGGGGACTATCACGTTTTCGGATAGTCCCCGGATCATCTGGTACACGCCGCCGTTCCAGCCGGACGGTGTTTGCCCAACTTCGGCGGCAATCGTTCCTACCTTCTCGTTGACATCGGTGAACATATTGGTCAGGTTGCTCTCGATCCATCCGATCAGCATATCCTTGAGAGCTTGTTCGATCTTTTCTAAAATGCTGCCCAATATTTCACCACCCTTCGGTTAAGCTGGGCTTGCCGTGGATTAGCCGAACAAACCGGAGAGCAGGGGGATGAGGGTCGTGCCGATCAGCACCACACCGCCGCCAGCCATGAGCTGCTTGATGCCCTGAGACTTGGCGCCGGGGTTGTCGTTGCCGTAGCCTTCCATGAGGTTGACAACACCCCACACTGCGAGACCGGCACCGAGGGCGATAACGAGCGTCTGAAGAACCGTGACAGCCTGATTGATGAAAGCCATAGATTTTCCTCCTTGATTTGAAAAAGATTGGTTGTGTATTTTTGAAAATGGGCATAAAAAAAGAAGCCCCGTCGCTGTTCTGCTTTGGGAGCCATCAGGCTTTACCCACTGCGCAGTGCAGCGACGGGGCTTTAATCCGCTTCGACCTCGCCCATATCATAGAGGTCGAATGTGTCATCGGGCTTGACCACCAGCTTGTGCTGCCGGTATTTCTCGATGTCAAAGGCGTTCCGCTTGTCGTAGTCGGAGAGCTGCCGGTACTTTGGATGCTTCGTGATGTCGTATTTGTTACTGAGAAAAGGTCTCACGCCTCGAAGCTGCAAAATACACTTGGCTCCGTCCATGACGGCGATCTCATCCTGAGACATCAGTTCTTTGCCGGTTTTCTGATAGTTCAAGCCATAGGAGTTGTTGTTGGAACGGGTTTCTGAGGTGTTGTAAAGGTCGATTGTCTCCTTGCCCAGCACCTCGCTGATTTCCTTGAGCGTGGATTTCTCCTTACCGCCAAGAAAAAGTGTGCAGTCGCAGTTACCTGTGATGGTGTCAGCCGCATCCTTGTAGATGGTCTTGAGCTGAGACTGGGACTGCAAGATGATTGACGCCGAGATTTCCCGGCTTCGGATGGTTGCGATGAGCTTATCAAACTTCGGGATTTGACCGATGTTCGCAAACTCATCCAGCAGACAGCGCACATGGACGGGAAGCCGTCCGTTGTAAACGTCATCTGCCTTGTCGCAGAGAAGGTTGAAGAGCTGGGAATACATGATTGCCACGACGAAATTGAAGGTGTCATCGGTATCGGAAATGATGACGAACAGCGCCGTCTTCCGGTCTCCGATGGTGTCCAGCTCCATCTCATCGTAGCTCATCAGCTCCCGCAGCTCTGCGATGTCGAAGGGCGCAAGCCTTGCACCGCAGGAAATCAAAATCGACTTAGCGGTTTTGCCAGCCGCCAGCTTGTATTTGCGGTATTGCTTGACCGCGAAGTGATCTGGGTCACGGGCTTCCAGCTCATCGAACATGACATCCACAGGGTTCTTGAAGGTCTCATCGTCCTCTCTGGCTTCCGAGGCATTGATCATTTCGAGCAGGGTAGTAAAGTTTTTCTCGTGGTCGGGTGCCTCGTACCAGATGTAACCGATGAGGGCTGTATAGTACAGCTTCTCCGCCTTCACCCAAAAATCTTCGCCGGACTTATCGCCATCTCCCTTCGTGTTGACGATGATCGTATTGACCAGCTTGAGGATGTCCTTCTCGCTGCGGATGTAGCTGAACGGGTTGTAGTGCATGGATTTCCGGAAATTGATGGTGTTCAGCGACTTGATGACATAGCCGCCCTTTTCGAGCATCTTGCCGCACTCTACCAGCACCGTACCCTTCGGGTCGGTGACAACGTATGAACTGTGCATCTGCATCAGATTTGGTTTTACAAAAAAGCGCGTCTTGCCTGAGCCGGAACCGCCGATGACAAGGATGTTCTTGTTGCGGGCGTATTTCGGCTGCTTTGGACGGCTGTTCATGGTCAGGAACTCCGTCTGCGTCAGAATGACGTTGTTCGAGAACTCCGGGTCCATGTACGGCTTGATGTCCTCCGGCTTACCCCATCGTGCAGATCCGTATTCTTCGCCCTGCCGGAACTTCTTGCGGTTCTTGCCCTTGACATAGACCGCCAGCTTGAGCCTGTCTCTTATACACATCTCCGAGCCC
>ENA-OZKJ01000285-OZKJ01000285.1-human-gut-metagenome-genome-assembly--contig:-NODE-285-length-23251-cov-9.527936_pt1 | contig 23251 bp, 19 predicted proteins | sample MGYA00244824_ERZ653760 | MGnify/ENA primary metagenome ERZ653760 (study PRJEB26926, sample SAMN06165255) | human gut metagenome | biome: ENVO:00009003; feature: ENVO:2100002; material: ENVO:00002003...
TCATAATCATATCCGTACAACCTTGCTACTGCAGTATCATTAAAAGCACCGTCCGTAAGAATAATCTCTCCCGGAACTAATTCTGGTCGTAAGCCCCCGGCATAACCAACATGAATTAATTCTTTAACGCCTCCGGCAATTAAATCCTCCGCTTGTGTAGCTATCGCAGGCGAGCACATATGCCCTTTTATAAAACCAATGTTTTCATTTTTATTAAACACATACAGCTTCCCACCTAATGGATATCTATATTCTCCTACATTTCTTGACACCATTTCATCAAAAATGTCATCAGCAAGAAGATATACTCTATCCGGTATTTTGATTTTATCAATATCAAATCCAGCATTTTTTAATTCTACTCTGACAAGTTTCTTAGGATCTGTTAATGCATTATTTCTGTCCACTATTTTCTCCTTCAAATGTCATTCGGCCTCTCAATAGTATCTTTTATATCAAAATTTATGTGTATCTTTTGAATATCCAAATTGTGTTTGAAACTTCTTATTGCACTTGCATATTCGCCATTTGTTTCTTCACTTTCCGGCCAGATTTTTAAGACGGCATTATCTAGCGAATATTCTTTTCCGCCGACAATTGCCTGAATATTCTCAGGAAACTCCAGTTGTCTCATTTCTCCTATACTATGCTATATGTAAAGACTTAATCAAAAAATCTACGACACTCTTTTGATATTGATCTTTTATGATATTTTCTTTGCTTTCTTCAATACTTCCATCAACAAAATATTTGCCGTTTTCTTTATTGATTGATAATGAATCAAGAGGCCATCCTTCAAATCTTTTTGATGAAGCTTTATCAATCATATAGAATAATCCGTTTTTTTGAGCTGCCATATTGTCCATAAACGATGAAATTACTCCGTGATTATAAACTGCAATTCCATCTAGGTAATATGCTGTGACTTTACCTCCAAGCTCTGCAATAAGTTTTGAATAGTAATCAATCATCTCTTCATCTGACAGTCTATCCATATTCATAGGTGTTCTAATATTTAGTCCCGGCTGACGCAAATCCTCAAAATCCAGTTCTTCAAAATATAATCCAGAATCATTACAAATAACAACATCAAAGTATTGTCCATAAAACTCTGCCTTCATAATAGCATTTTCTTCTGGTGTATTCCCCATTTCCTTAGGTTCTTCTATAACTTCGATATCTCTTAAAGTAATAAATTCAATATCATACCCTTTTAACAGATCCGAAAATCTTTTTACCTTTGATGGATTTGTTGTTCCTAATAAAACCCTCATATCGTCATACTCCTAAACTAAATCATCTTAAAAGCTTTCAACGCTTCTACTATTGCCTCTTCCTTCTTCTTTGGACACTTAGGCTGTCTGGCATCATCTGACTTAGGCTTGTTATAATTTTCTCGCTCTATAATCCCATACTTAGCCTTAACCTGTGCAATATACAGATTTGAAACTTTCATTCCATCATTATGCTCAGCCACGTATGCTTTGATTTCCTCATAGGTTGCCTTACTCTCCGCAGATGTCAAATCCAGTTCATCCATATCCAGTCTCACATTCACATGATGCTTCGCTTCATGAAGTTTGGACAATAAACATACTGTCTCCACGTGTTTCGTAAACGGAAAAAGATCAAACGGTGTACACTCTTTCATCCGGTATCCATGCTTTGTCAGATACTTCAGATCCCGCACCAGCGTTTCCGGACCACAGGATACATACACGACTTTATTCGGAGCCAGTCGCACTACAGAGGAAAGAAACGCCTCATCGCTTCCCGTACGCGGCGGATCCATAATGACCACATCCGCATGTTCTCCTTTTTCTGCCATCTCTACCATAAATTGTCCGGCATCTTCATTATAAAACGTAACATTGTGAATATGATTGCGCTTTGCATTGGAGATAGCATCCTTTATCGCATCACGGTTTAACTCCACTCCGATCACATGCTTTGCGCGGCTGCTGGCAATCAGCCCGATCGTGCCCGTACCGCAGTACGCATCGATCACAGTTTCTTTTCCCGTCAGTTTGGCACAGGAAATGGCCTTCCGGTAGAGTTTTTCCGTCTGCTGCGGATTTACCTGATAAAATGAAGTCGGTGAAATACGAAATGTGCATCCGCACAGTTCATCCTCAATAAATCCTTTTCCATAAACCGTAATATTGCGCTCCCCGAGCACCATGCTGGTCTTGCGGTCATTGACATTGATCACTACTGTACTGATCTCCGGGAACTTCTTCCGCAGTGCTTTGACAAAATTATTTTTGGATGGAAGGATCGGAGATACCAGTACAAGCACCACCATAATCTGTCCGCTGTGATAGCCCTTTCGCACCAGCACATGACGCAGCAGCCCATATCCGGTATCCTCATCATATGCACGAATCCGGAAAGAACGCATCATATTTTTGATTTCACGGATAATGGCATCCGCCTGTGCATCCTCGATCTGGCACTGCTCTACATCCACGATGTCATGCGAATGTTTCTCATATACGCCTGCCACAATATGTCCACGTTTATTGCAGGAAAAAGCCGCCTGTACTTTATGCCGATAGTGGTATGGATCGTCCATCCCGATGATTGGATTGATCTTTCCAAACGGTTCCATGAGTTTGCGCATGTAACTCTGCTTTTTGGAAAGCTGCTGACTGTACAAAATTCCCTGATAGTCACACCCTCCGCATCTTTTTGCGTAAATGCAGTGTTCACCTGTTTTTTTTATCTGGCTTATGTTCGGTTTTCTATCCGTTTCTCTTCCCCTGTTCCTCTCTTTTTTCATCTTCTGTCCCGTTGTTTTTTTCTGTCCTATTTGCATATTTTCCAACTTCCTGTACTTGATTTTTAAAGTTCTTTCTCGTAGCACCACCAGTCCTCGTCAAATAAATCGCTCTCTCCCACTACGTCAAAATGCAGTTTTTCATAAGAACGGAGCGCTTTTTTATTTGTTTTACACACGAGAAAATGTACACTCCTTTTGCCCTGTTTTTTCAATTCTTCCATGCCATACTGCAGAAGCCGCCGAGCAATTCCCTGATTCTGCATATCGGTGCGTACCCCGAGTCTGGAAAGCTCCGCAGACGGCTGCAGTGTTTTGGACCAGCAGGTGAGTGCTTCCACCTGCGGATCTTCATCCACTGTGATCGTGCCAATGATTTCTCCATCTTCATTTTCCATACAAAAAAGAGCATTTCTTTTCATATCATAATCAAATTCCTGTTCTCCCGGATACCCATTGCCCCATGCGCAGTATGGAGTACCGATCAGCGACTGATACAGCGCAAGAATTTCTTCCTTATCGTCCTGCTTAGCTTTTCGAAACTTCATTTTTCCTTTTCATCCTTCGCTTTCGATTTTCTTTCTCAACTATGCCATAATGCTCTCTAAAATGCAAGTATACTGCCCTTTTCATTTTTTTACCCAAAACACCCCGGCAGCCGTTTTTATAACGGATACCGGGGTGTCTGTTTTCTATAGCCGGGTGTACTTATACCTGAATACGATCTGCAATCTCATTTCCCATGGCGAACCGTTCTCCATTGGCACCGATGATCAGTCCATTAGATAATTTCTGAATCACCTGTACGCTGCCACCTTCTTCTACATGATGGCGGTGCAGGAATTCTACAACTTCCGGTAATCCGAATAACCACTGAATGGTATAATTTCCACCAACTTCTGCTTTTGATAATGCCTGCATAATGCTCCCTCCTTCTATAGCTTCTCCATTCGGTTACCACTATTATATGGAGTTTATACCCGGTTAGTCAATCGAGAGCTTTCTCCTTTTATTATAACCGAAATAAGTCATCACTGATCTGAAAAACTGTTCATTTGTTCCAGTTTTTCCCTTTAAGATATGTTATATTATGCGTAGAAAAAGGGAAAGCCAGAGAAGCGGCTTACCCGAATATATTAAATAACTGTTTTATCAACAGCCGTCATTATTCGCAGTAATGGCGGCTATTTTCGTTTTCCCTTGAAAATCGTGTAGTACAATCCAACAAGGGCGCAAATGAACTAAGAGGATTTGCTTATTTCGAGATATTTTTCTATAAAAGTGTGTCAAAAGGTGTGTCAGTCTTTTATTTCATATCAGAGAATTGTTCCGGAACCCCTATAAATAAGCATTCTTCGGATTATTTCTCATCCACCACCTGAAAAATGAAAAATTTAAGATAATAGCTCTCCGGCACATTCGCAGAATTTGCCCACAAAATCGGATGATCCGGCGCCTGCGTACGGAATTCCACCTGACGTAGCCGTTTGTGTGCCGCCTTTGCAGCTTCCTTCACCGTCTTTGCCAGCAGTTCCTGTGTCATAAAATGGGAACAGGAACAGGTTGCCAGGTATCCGCCGTCTTTTACCAGCTTTAACCCTTTCATATTGATCTCCCGATAACCTTTGATGGCATTCTTCGTGGCCTCACGGGATTTCGTAAATGCCGGCGGGTCGAGAATGACTACATCATATTTTTCTCCGGCTTCTGCCAGTTTCGGAAGCTCGTCCAGTACATTTGCACAACGAAAATGTACCGTATCTTCCAGATGATTACGCACGGCATTGGCATTTGCCTGCTGCACCGCATATTCCGAAATATCAAGTCCCGTCACATCGGAAGCACCTGCGATTCCTGCATTCAGTGCAAACGTTCCCATATGTGTAAAACAGTCCAAAACTCTCTTTCCTTTACAGATCCGCTGCATTGCCAGCCGGTTATACTTCTGGTCCAGGAAAAAGCCCGTCTTCTGACCATTTACCACATCGACCAGATAGTGCACGCCATTTTCCGTGATCTCCACCTCTGTATCAAATGTTTCCCCAATAAATCCTTTCACCTTCGGAAGTCCTTCTTTCCTGCGCTCATTGGCGTCACTTCTCTCATAGACTCCACGGATAGAAATACCGTCCTCTTTCAGTACCCCTTTTAATAATGAAACGATTGTTTCCTTGAACTGCTCCATACCGAGTGCCAGACATTCCACCACCAGCACATCCTCATACTTGTCAACCACCAGTCCCGGCAAAAAATCCGCTTCCCCGAAAATCACACGACAGGAAGATGTATCCACCGTTGTCTTCCGGTATTCCCAGGCATTCTTTACACGCATACGAAGAAAATTCTCGTTAATCTCCTGATCCGCATGACGGGTCAGCATGCGGATACGGATCTTCGAATTCTGATTGATAAATCCCTTTCCCATCGGATATCCGTCAAAATCATGTACCGTCACCACATCTCCATTGGTAAATGTCCCCACAATCGTATCAATCTCATTATCAAAAATCCATGCGCCACCCGCCTTGATCGTGCGGCCTTCTCCCTTTTTTAAAGTAACAATTGTATGATTCTCCATCTTTTCTCTCTTTCTTCTCTATAATGAATTTTCTATTGTCATATTTTCAAAAACGTAAGATAGCTCAAAAACCTTTTTTCAAAGCTTAATTTACCTTTCAAATAACTTTCAGTCATTGTTTTTCTATTTGTGAATTTTCTGCAATTTAGAGTCTGTTAGAATTTTGTCATAAGTCAGCAATTCCCGTACATGGAAGTACGGGAAAGTTGGAATCGCACCCGGACGGTGCGCTTCCAACGGTTGCGTCCGGCTTAGGAACCCTGAATTCAAAATTCTTACAGCCTCTTAATTGCAAGAAATCTGAATAAATGGAAAAACAGTGGCTGAAAGTTTTATCATGTAATTTAAGTGTACCACAGAATAATTACGTTTTCCAGCACTCCCCATTGTTTTTGAAATCCATAAATGTTATAATGTTGTTAATAAATTAACGAAGTTGTTGCATTTCTGTTCACAACTTCACGCTAAGACATACAAGGAGGTCTTATACGAATGGATTTTTCAGAAGAATACAGACAGAAGCTCGTTTCAGCAGACGAAGCCGTAAAAGTAATCAAATCCGGTGACTGGGTAGACTATGGCTGGTGTACCAACACCGTAGATGCACTGGACAAAGCACTTGCCAAGCGTACCGATGAACTGAAGGATATCAACCTGCGTGGCGGAATCCTCTTAAAACCGCTTGCCGTATTTGAGCGCGAAGACGCCGGCGAGCATTTTACATGGAATTCCTGGCATATGTCCGGAATCGAACGTCATATGATCGCACGTGGCTGTGCATTCTACAGCCCGATCCGTTATTCCGAGCTCCCTCGTTATTACCGTGAGCTGGATTGTCCGGATGATGTGGCAATGTTCCAGGTTGCTCCAATGGACAAGCATGGATACTTCAACTTCGGGCCAAGTGCTTCCCATCTTGGTGCGATGTGTGAGACAGCCAGACATATCATCGTAGAAGTCAACGAAAATATGCCGCGCTGCCTTGGCGGAACAGAAAACGGTATACATATTTCCAAAGTCAATGCAATCGTAGAAGGCTCCAATCCTCCAATCGGAGAACTCGGTGCCGGCGGTCCTGCTACCGAAGTAGACCAGAAAGTTGCACAGCTGATCGTAGACCAGATTCCAAACGGTGCCTGCTTGCAGCTTGGTATCGGTGGTATGCCAAACGCAGTCGGTTCCCTGATCGCACAGTCCGACTTAAAGGATCTTGGTGTTCACACAGAAATGTATGTAGATGCATTCGTAGACATTGCCAAAGCCGGAAAGATTACCGGTGCCTGCAAAAACATTGACCGCTACCGTCAGGTATATGGTTTCGGTGCCGGAACCAAGAAGATGTATGATTATCTGGATGAAAATCCAGAACTGATGAGCGCACCTGTCAGTTACACCAACGATATCCGCTCCATCGCAGCACTGGACAACTTCATCTCCATCAACAACTGTGTAGATATCGACCTGTTCGGACAGATCAGTGCCGAGTCTTCCGGAACCAAACACATCAGTGGTGCCGGCGGACAGCTTGACTTCGTTCTCGGTGCTTATATGTCCAAAGGTGGAAAGAGCTTTATCTGCTGTTCTTCCACATTCACGGATAAGAAAGGTGTTATGCATTCCCGCATCCGCCCGACCCTGGCAGAAGGTTCCATTGTCACAGACACCCGTGCAAATACCCACTATGTCGTTACCGAATATGGCATGGTCAATGTAAAGGGATTATCTACCTGGCAGAAGGCAGAGGCTCTGATTTCCATTGCACATCCGGACTTCCGTGATGATCTGATCAAAGAGGCAGACCAGATGCACATCTGGAGACGTTCCAACCGATAAGAACACCGTTTGTTCACAATTTATTCATATTGCAAAAAAACCTCGTTTTTAACGGGGTTTTTTTATAAATTTTACCTCTTGTCTTTACTATCCTTTTTTAGTAATCTATAGTTCGAGTAAAGGAGAGGTAAAGATGAAGAAATTTTTTAGTATTATCAAAGAAAAACTATTCACCAGAGTTGAAAAACAACATTCCGAAGCTTACCTGCGTCGGATCTCATTTCTGAATAAATATTCCCTGCTGTTCCACATGTTGATATCCTGTGGGATCGTATTTATTGTGGAGGTTCTTTCCCGAAGGAGTTTTCTCTCGGCAGGTTCCTTCGTCGGGATGCATACCGGTGCATTTTTTTATAATGCCTTTATTGTATTTGCATCCTTAAGCTTTGTTTATCTGTTCCGCAGACGTGCATTCTGGCGGATCATTATCAGCGGTTTCTGGGTGCTCCTTGGAATCATTAACGGATGCATCCTTTCAAACCGTGTAACACCGTTTGGCTTTACAGACCTTAAATGTATCAATGATCTGTTTGCCATGAACAATACCAACTATTTTACGGCAGAAGAGGCCACTATCGTAGTCATCGGGCTTTGTCTGTTCCTTCTGTTTTGTGTTGCGCTCTTCATTAAAGGACCGCGCTATCAGGGCAAGACCCATAAAATTGTTGTAGTAGGTGCCATTGTATCGGTACTGTTTGTCGGTCTTCCTGTTACAACCTCTGCTGCACAGAATGCCAATGTTGTTGCAAGTTACTTCTCCAACATTGCACAGGGATATGAAAACTACGGTTTTATCTATGGATTCTCTTCGAGTGTGGTAGACCGTGGAATGAGCAAGCCGGATGACTACTCCGAGCAGAAAATTGCTTCGATTGAAAAAAATGTAAATGACACAAAAAAAGAAACAACTGTCACCAAAAAGAATGCACCAAATATTATCTGTATTCTTCTTGAATCATTCTGTGATCCGGATGAGATCAAGTTTCTGAATTATAATCAGGATCCGATTCCTACCTTCCACAATCTCGAGAAGAACTACACGAGTGGTTACCTGACAGTTCCGGTTGTTGGCGCAGGAACCGCAAACACTGAGTTTGAAGTTCTCTCCGGTATGAGTATGCAGTACTTCGGAACTGGCGAGTATCCGTATAAAACAATCCTGAAAAAGACAGACTGCGAGAGCACTGCTGCTGATCTGGCTTCCATCGGATATGGAACCCATGCCGTACATAACAATGGCGGTAACTTTTACAGCCGTGTCAATGCCTTTTCCATGATGGGATTTGATACTTTCACCAGCAAGGAACTGATGAACATTCAGAGTTATACGCCAAACGGAAGCTGGGCTACCGATGATATTCTTGTTCCTGAAACAATCAAAACCTTAGATTCCACTCCGAATCAGCCGGACTTTACCTACACCATTACCGTAGGTACACATGGTGATTATCCAAAGACTCCGGTTATCGCAAATCCGGTATATACCGTCAGCGGTGTGGATGATGAAGAAAAGAAAAACCAGTGGACTTATTACATCAACCAGTTAAATGAAGTAGATACTTTCCTGAATGATCTGATTACAGAGCTCTCCAAGAGAGATGAAGATACCATCGTGGTAGCGTTCGGCGATCATCTTCCAACCATGGGTCTGGAAGACTCCGATATGAAATCCGGTGATATCTACAAGACAAAATATGTTACATGGAATAATATGGGATTAAAGAAACAGGATGCAGATCTGTATGCATATCAGCTGATGGCAAGCATTACGGATTCCGTAGGTATTCATGAGGGAACCATCTTAAATTACCATCAGACCCAGATGAACAACACAGACCACACTGCATATCTGGACGGACTGGATAATCTGCAGTATGACATTCTTTACGGAAACCGTTACTGCTATGATGGCAAAGACAAATACCCTGCAACCGACATTGTAATGGGAATTGATGATGTAACGGTATCTGAGACGTCGGATTCCATCGGCGGATCGGAAGTGTTTGTCTATGGAAACAACTTCACCAAGTGGAGTAAGGTATTTGTAAATGACGAGAAAGTCAATACAACCTTCAGCAATTCCGGTTGTCTGATTATTCCAAAAGACAGTGTCAAAGACGGTGATACCATTAAAGTGTGCCAGATGGGTTCCAACAGTACGATTTTCCGTGAATCCAACACGTACACATACAAAGATCCTGCTGTGGAAGAAACCGTTACGGGAACAGAGTCGGACAGCAATACCGAATCTACAGTTTCAGGAAGCCAGAAATAAGCAAAAAAGACCTGCCAGTGATTTTTCACTGACAGGTCTTTTCTTGTCTTAAATCGTCTTCAGCGCATCCACAGCGACATCCAGATACGGATTTTCCATCTCATAGAATGCACCGGCATCCGCAGCTTTCGCATATGCCGGGTCCAATGGCAGTTTGCCTAAAACTCGGGTTCCTTCTTTTGCGGCAACTTCGTCAATATTGCTCTCTCCAAACAGTGCGATCTTCTTTCCACAATCCGGGCATTTCAGATAACTGAAATTTTCCACCAGTCCAAGCACCGGTATATGCATCATATTTGCCATGTGGAAAGCTTTCTTTACGATCATCTGTACCAGTTCCTGTGGAGATGTAACAATAACGATACCGTCCACCGGAAGGGACTGGAACACGGTAAGCGGTACATCACCTGTTCCCGGTGGCATGTCCACAAACAGATAGTCCACATCGCCCCAGACCGCCTCATTCCAGAACTGTTTCACAGCCCCTGCAATCACAGGTCCTCTCCAGACAACCGGTGCCTCTTCATCTTCCATCAGAAGATTGATGGAAACGATTTTGATTCCTTCTTTTGTCTCATACGGATACATTCCTTTTTCGTCACCGACCAGCTGACCGTGTGCTCCAAACATCTTTGGAATGGACGGTCCGGTAATATCGGCATCCAGAATTCCCACTTTATATCCTGCTTTCGCCATCTGTACCGCCAGGGAAGAAGTAACAAATGATTTACCGACACCTCCCTTTCCGCTGACCACTCCAATCACATGTTTGATATTGGAATATGCATTCATCGCTTCGAGCATACTCTGCGGATTCTGAGAATTATGGGAACATCCCTCACAGCTTTCTTTGGAACAGGATGATGCTCCGCTGCAACTTGAATTTTCTGGCATAATGATAGCCTCCTTGTTAATTATTTAATGATTTATTTATATAGACTGCCCAGTCTTTGGAATGGGTAGTATATGAAATAAGCTTTTCCGATAATTTTATCTTTGCTGACATAGGTATGATCCCAATATCTGGCATCATAGGAATCATTCCGGTTGTCTCCAAGCACCAGATAACTGTCTTTGGGAACCTCAAACTCAAACGGTCCGGTTGCCTCTGTCCATGTCTCTTTCAGGTAATCCTCCTTCAAAGGAGTCTCAGAGTCATTGATATAGATTTTCGCATCCTCAATGGTAACCTTTTCTCCGGGCAGACCAATCACACGCTTGACGTATTTTTGCGTTTCGTCATCCGGGAACCGGAAAATCACGATATCTCCTCTCTTCGGTTCTGAAAACTGATACGCCAGCCGCAGCCCGAACAGGTCATCGCCCGGTTCAATGGTATGCTCCATCGATCCGGTCGGGACTGTTGCATTGATGATCACGTAATTCTTCAAAACCATCGCCAGCGCGAAGGCTGCCAGCAGAGTGACTACCCAGCTGAGCACTTCCCGCAGAGGCGAAGAAGCTTTCTCCTTTCCCTCGCCCTTTGGATCATTGTCCATCTTTATTTCTTCTGTTGACATTTCTTTTTTCTCTTCCATAATCACTCTACTCTCTTGGTGCAAACCACCAGTCAATAAAATCTTCCCTGCGGAAAACCAGTCCCACAAGTCCCAGATCCACACGTTCTTTCTGTGTCAGGGTCTGCGCAATAAATTCATTCACAGATACATCAAAATCGCCTTCCAGGCACCAGATACAGCTCACTGTCGGCACATTCTCCTGATTTTTCCAGTCATCTACGAACGAACCGCCGAAATCAACAATCTTATTCCAACGATGCTGCGTATTGATAACCCGCTGCTTGATATTCTCATAGATGACCTCCATCATCCGGTGAACTTTCGGGTGATACATCACAGGCTCAAGAATCCTTAAGAGTCGGTGCTTTGGATTGACACGCAGTTCCAGCGTTCCGTTTGCCGTATTCGTCACCATACAGAAAATCTCGTTATCCGGAAATGTTTCCGGCCGCAGATGATACTGATAACGATATGGTACCACACTTTTTATCATATGGAAATCTGCATCCATTTCTTCATATATAACCCCCGGACATTCACTGCTTATCACATAGTGCATGCTACCCTGATAAGGCGCCAGAAGCTGGCAGAACAGATCCCGGTTCTTTTCGAATACAATCAGCTGGTATTCTGCCAGAAAACGCCGGAAATCCATAATATGGTTCTGCCTATAATATGTAAACAGCCCCTTGCTGATAAATGCAATCCTTATGCTTTTTCCGGTATAACCCTGAATAATTGTTGCAACCGGAAGTTCAATCTCTCTCCCTTTTAAATAAACTTCCACTGTGACAGCTTTGCCAAGCAGCTGCATCTCTTCTTCATACTCTGTCAGAACCGGCTGCTGTCCGCTGGCAATATACTGGTTCAGTCCCAGCGGATTGGATGCAAAATGTTCTACAATCCGTCTGCCGATCAGCCTGCGCAGCTCCGTCAGATTTTCATCATGCGCCACATCATCCCTTGCCAGCCGCAATGTCAGGAATTTTTTCCGTAAATGCAGATGATACGTCATATGCCTGAGCCACTCCGGTTTTAACCCCAGATCTTTCTTTTCATCGGTCACAAGAAACCCCTGCTGATACAGGCAGGATGTCCCGATCAGTCCCTGATGTTTGGAATTATAAATCCAGATACACCCCTCCATCAGTTCATCCATGATACGAATCGATATGATTCCAAGAATATCCGCGAACGGATTGTCCATGATATGATTCTGTTCCCGCAGCGTCACGCTTTTTTCATCAAAGGAAATCTGAATGGGAAATGGCTGATACAGCATATAGTGCTGTACTGCGTGCACCAGCCTCTGAAGGGACAGATTCTTCGCATATTTCGGCCGTAACACCAGCGTAATTCTGGTTCCGGACTGTTCGCGGTTGGAATTGATATATTCCATTGTTTCCGCCCCTTCTATCCATTTTGCGGTAACCGGTTCTAACGTCTGGCGATCCGTAACATTCCACGCGGTATTTACCGATTTGTCCTTTCTCGACTCAATCAACAGTGCCCGTGCAACCATAAAACCGGAAAGCATACCGACTCCAAACTGCGCCACCGGTTCATAGTGAAGCTGCTGTGTAGAAAAATCCTCGCTCTGATAAAAACTCACTCCGATTTTGGCGACATACTGCTCAATATCCCTGGCATTGATTCCGATTCCGTTATCCTCAAACACCAGACGCTGCGTTTCGGAATTATACTGAATGGAAATTTGAGGAGAATACGGATTTCGCATGGAATTTAAGGCTCTTGCCTCCTCCATCTCCAGAAACTCTGTTCCCCAGCTCCATTCCAGCGCCGCCCTGGTATTGCATGCATCAATGGCATTTTGAAGAAACTCCCGGATATAGGCATCCGGATCTCCGTAAAACTGCGTACTTGCAAAGGTCGATATGATATTTTCCTGATCCATACCTACTTTGCACTGTTTCATAGCTGTTCCTCATTTAATAAAATTGCCTGAACCACAAACCGCTTATCTGCCTGTCTGCTCACACAGGTTGATAAAGTCAGCAGATGACTGTCCACCGAAAGCTGGATTTTGTCCTTTACCTCCGGCGAATTCTTGGATTTTTTCACAATGCTTTCAAGATAACTTACACGTCCCTCTTTCGTTGAAAAGTCATTGGTGTGCAGAATATGTGCATCGTCCGTCTTATATGCCGCAAAAATCTCATACACGAGCACCTTTTCCTTTGTATACACATATATATACGGAAAATTGTTAAAAAATGTCTGGTCTTCATAGTTGTGGAGAGAAGCAAACATTGTGTCATTGCGCATATTGTGCCCATACACGACGGTATCAAAATCCGTAAACTCTTTACTGTTTGCCTTCTCTGTATAAATACATCCAGGATATCCCCTGGTACCATTCATATTGTAATTCAGATAATAGGAATCATCACTCGGATGCTGTAACACCGGATAATCCACCCCGGTTCCCGGAATGTAGATCCATGCGTAAATATCCTGATTGACTCCCTTTAATTTTTTCCAGTTTAAATTTTTCTGTGGAATTTCTATTCCTTTTTGTTCCAGTTCGCTGTCTTCGGTCTGCACTTCCTGTGCCACATTCTCCGTCTCAGTCTGCGTATCTGACGGAATATTGATCTGATTATCATTCACCTGATTCTGCAGATCATTTACCTGGGCAGAAAGCTTTTCATATTCTTTCTGTGCATTCTTCTGAACCATCCAGCTTCTTCCAAATATTATGAGTACCACGATCAATACAACTGCCAGAACAATGGTCAGAATTTTATAGATATTGATCGTTCTGTCGTTCTTTCTTTCCTGTCTTTTCATAAAATAGTTTTCTTTCTTTAAAATTGAGGCAGGGCGGCAGATTCCATTCCACCGCCCTCACGTGATGCCATGCATCACCTATCCATAGACCTACATGCTAAATAAAATTGTATCCAGTGAGATTAATTCTTACGTGCTTTTCTTCCGCATACAACAATACCTGCTGCCGCAAATACTGCAACGAACGGAAGTGCCGGAAGCGCTGCCCCGGTTTTCGGAGATGTCTTATAGGAAACAGATCCGGAAACGGATGTTCCTTTCTGACTTCCTGCTCCACTTTTGCCATTGACACGGGCAGAAGAACTCTTTGTGGAAGTATTCCGTACGGAATTCTTTCCATCGGTATAACCATCTGTATAACCGTCATCATAATCATCCTCGAAACTGTCCTCTCCATCGTCATAAGACTGTGGATAGTTTACTGTCACATTCTGATTTACACTAACCGGATTATACTGATTATTGGTCTGTGAGTTGTTCTGGTTGTTGTTGTTTGTCTGGCTGCTGCTGTTGGAATTGTCATTTACATTGGAATTTGTATTTGATCCCTGGGAATTTTCATCCTTTGACGGATCTGTTGTAACGGTAGGATTCACATTTGAACTGTACCTTACAACTATAACCGGTGAAAATGAATACAATGTAACCGTCACTTTGCCATTGGAAACGCTGTCCGGCTTTACCGTCTGCCAGCTTCCGCTTTTTAATTTATGTAATACATAAACATTGTCTCCAGCCTTAATTCCACTTGCACAAATCGTTACTTTGATTCCTTTGGATGTATTCGTTGCAGACGGAACACTGATATCAGACATGGCCATGACGGTTGCACTTCCGTTCTGTGCACTTGCCACAGCATTTGCCTGACGGTTTCCCTCGCGGTAAACATCTTTGTCCACACCCTTGGAAGAAACCGTGATAAGCTCATTGTTTGCATTATAACCGCTGCTTTCAACGGTTGTTGCCTTATTCAGCTCATCGGTTCTTTGAACCAGTGCCGTATCACTTGTTGGTGATGGATCTGCAAACACGGTTGTGCCCATTGTAAATACCAGCATCATAGCTGTCACAACTCCTGTGAAAATTTTCTTTTTCATCGCAATCTACCTCCTTTCCACGTAATATAAACTGCATGTAACTCTATCTATATCAAGTGCGCGCGCACTGGATACCTTATTGTACGGGTGTATAAAACACCTTCATAATGAGTTCTTCCATGGCATCTTCATCGACATGGTACTCCTCATACCGTTTCCCGTCAATCGGCTTTCCCTCCACCGTTTTTCCGGGAACCGTATACATCTGGTCTTCTGAAAAACCGTAATTCATCAGCTGCTCAATCATACTTGTGAAATCCACACTGGTTACCAGATAATCGGAAACAGAATTGTAAATTTCTGTCACCTGATCCGGGTTTTCTGTGGATACTTTTTTTAATTTATCCATATAGGCAACAATATACTGTTCTTCGCGCTGCAGACGCTTTGTTGCACTGTCATATTCTTCGGTATCCCTTCCATGCAGGTAATAATATGCCTGCGTCCCATTCAGGGTTACTTTTTGCCCTTTCTTCAAATTCACATCGGCTTTTGGAAACGAAATATCCTGCTGTACAGTCACTTCCACTCCTCCCACAGCATCATTCATCTGTGGGATTCCCCCCATATTCATCGCAAGATAACCGCTGATCGGAATATTTTGAAACAGGCCGGAAACCGCATCCACGGTTTTGCTGCAGCTGAGGCGCTTACCGTCCCCGAATGCATGCTGCAGACAGATCTGCGTTTTAAGCGGTCCCATATCAATACCTTCTTCATCACACAATTCGATATCTGCCATCGTGTTTCGATTGATGGAAATGACCTGCAGCTGCTCTGTTTTATTGTTTACAACAAGAAGAAACAGTGCATCGGACTGCCCGCCCTGGGTATAATCGCTGCTTTGCTGTACCGGACCATTGATATCAACCCCCATCATGAGGTAGGTTTTGATATCTGTATTATACAGATACTCTTTTCCCTGATAAGCAACTACACCCTCCTGCCACTTTTCCTGACCGGAATCCTGTGTGGTATCTGTCTGCCCCGCAACCTGCTGCTCATAAGAATTTTCTGTATCATCCGCAATGTGGAAGCCGGCATTTTCCGCCTTCGTTTTGACCCCTACCACAATCACAAGTGCAAGGATCACCACCATCATTCCGGACATAAAATACAATGCATTATGAAGTTTTGTCGATGGTTCATGCATTCTTCTCATGATGTTCTCCGTAATTTCCATAATAGCTGCCATAGTAGCCGCCATAGTAGCCACCCTCATAGCCGCTCTTCTTCATCCGTACTTTGTTCAGTACCGCACCAAGTACCCTCACTCCGGAAGCTTCCATCTGCTTTTTGACCGTCTGGATCAGACGTCCGCTTGCCATGCCCTGGGCAATAACAAGAATCGCACCATCACAGTGTTTTGCGATCACTGCTGCGTCGATTGCGGCTCCGATCGGTGCACAGTCAAGCAACACATAATCAAAATGTTCTTTTGCAAAATTAAGCAACTCGGTAAAATATTTTTTTTCCAGAATTTCTGTCGGGTTTGGTACAGACGGTCCTGCAAAAATCATAAACAGTCCCGGAATCGTTGTTCCGTATAATACATCTTCAAGTTTTTTTTGTCCAGAAAGGAAATGGGATAATCCGTAGATTTCCCTTCCATCCGAAGCCACTGCCCGTAATCGTCCCACGTATACAGATTTACGCATATCGGTATCGATCAGCAATACACGTTTGCCGGATTCCGAAAAAGAACGTGCCAGATCCATCGTCACGGTACTTTTCCCTTCGTTCGGCATGGCAGACGTCACAACGATGGTGCAGATATCATCTCCGCAGAACTGGATATTGGTTTTTAATGCCCGGAGTGATTCTTTCATCGTATAATTTTGTTTTTTCAGATTCTCAAATGTTACCGATTTCATTTCTTTTTCTTCCTTCTCTTACGCTTGCGCTCTTTTTCCCCATCGTATTCGGCTTCTTCCAAAGGAAGCGTACCAAGAACATTCAGCCCCAGCTTCCTTTGTACATCATCTGCATTCATAATCGTATCATTGAACAGATAAGCCACCACAATAACCGCAATCGCCAAAAACATGCCAAGTATTCCTCCGACCGCCGTATTTTTCATGATATTCGGGCTGACCGGTTCTCCGTCGGAATATCCCTTTTGAATGATATTCGGTGCATCCTGATCCATTTTCTGTTGGATAAAGGCCACACTGACACGCGCAATCTCATCCGCAATCTTTTTTGCCATGGATGGGTTTGCATCGCGCACCGTAATCTCGAGGATTCGCGAGTTGGAAGGATTATTCAGGGTAACTTTTTTCTTCAGGGAACTGTAGGTCTCGTCCAGTCCGAGATTCTCAATTACCTGCTCAAGCACGGGACGCCCCTCTACGATAACCATATAATCGTTTGTCAGACTTGTACCTGTCTGTATATCCGCAAGACTTGTAATCGACATGCTTTTGGACAATACATAAAACTGGGATGTTGACTCATATTGCGGCACCATTACAAACCTGCTGATACAATATGCGGTCACGGCTCCGATAATCAGTGCAAACAACACCCATTTCCAGAAAGAAAGGATCTCTAAAACGAGATCTTTCAGATCAATTTCAATTTCATCATCATTTTCAATTACAATACGTTCCTGTTGTAACTGCTGCTCCATATCAATGCTCCATTACTAACTATTTCATTTCTCCGGTCAGAATCTTTGCCGGATGATTCACCAAAAGCTGATCCGCATATTCCCTGCCAAATTTTTTTTCAATCAGCTCATAGCATTTTCCCATATGATTGGCACGGTTTTTTATTCCATGACTGTCCGATGCAATCGCATCCACACATTCTGCCTTCAGCATCTTTTTACAGTATTTCTTTGGACCCATACCCTCAAGTCCGAGTACCGCATCCGCATTCACCGTAATCCATGCCCCAAGATTGCGCAGCTCCTCTGCCAGCTGCAAATCCGCAAGTGCTCCATACCGCTCCACATGTGCAAATACCGGAATATATCCGTGCAGAACCAGTTCCTGCGTCATCTGGTAAATATAGGCATATTCACTGTCGTGCGAATACTCACACAACACATACCGCGAGCCGGCCATTGTCCGGCATCTGCCACTGTCAAGTGCCTCGACAATATGACTGTTCACATGGTATTCGGTGCCCAGTGCAAGATAAATTCCAAGTTTCTGTGCATACGGCTCCAGAATACGGAAATGTTCTTCAATTTCTTCCTTCGGATAAGCAAACATGCCGTGCCGGTAATGCGGTGTCAGGATCATTGCAGAAATGCCCTGCTCTTTTGCTGCCTCAAGCATCGCCACAGATTCTTCTATTGTTTTTGCTCCGTCGTCTACTCCGTACAGAAGGTGACAGTGAATATCGATCATGGTTTTCCTTGCCTTTACTTTTTTATACTTTATTATACTATATCGACCATTTTCTTGCAATCTTTGAGCCGTTTTTCCCTCTTTTGACACAACTTTTTGTATTTCTCGGGTTTCCACAATTGATTTCCCGGCAAACATAGCGTATAATGGTCATGAAAAGCGAATAACACTTGACAAACTTCGGTTTTCGGGGTACGCTTATATGAGTCCATATAAGGACGGTACAATATTTGACCATCAGGCTCAGGCGGTGAGAGTACCGCACGCATAAACAAGTAGGCTTTATTCTCTGAACTGTCAGTATTACAGCTCAGTATGTCATAGATTTCATTGATCTGTTTTTTACAGCAAGCGCGATTGTCCAGCGCAGGGATTTGTTTTCACAACATGACATGCTGCCTGTTGAAAACGCAGTACAGCAGATGCGGACTATTTGGATCAGGAATTCCTGCGGAGGGTTCCGGTATCCGTCGTGTGCTCACACCCCTGCCGGAGAGGTTAAACTCCGGAACTGCCTAGCAAGTCCGAATACAATTGAACAGAACAAACATATATTTATCTAAAAACCCTATGCATAATGCATAGGGTTTTTTGTTTCTTCTTTTCTGTTGTCCGTTACAAAGTAATGATTCCAAGTGCATTGAATACCGAACTGAATAAAATCAACAGTACCAGTATCGGTGCAACATACTTGATCAATACAATATACAGTTTCTTACTCTTAAATTTCTGTGTGGAAGATTCCACTTCATCCGTAATCGTCTCTGGTTTCACAATAAAACCGACAAATACACAGGTCAGGAATGCCACAATCGGCATAAGGACACTGTTGGATATAAAATCGAAGAAATCCAGAATACTCATTCCGTGAATCGAAAAACCGCTCCAGATTCCAAATCCAAGAGAAGACGGAATTGCCATCAACACCGTATAAACGGTTACACAGACCGTAATAAATTTACGGCTCTTTTTTGTCTTATCCACGAAAATGGAAACCACTGTCTCCATCAGGGAAATGGACGATGTCAGTGCAGCAAACAATACCAGCACAAAAAATACCGTTCCGATCAGGTGTCCTCCCGCCATACTGTCAAACACTTTTGGCAGTGTAATAAACATCAGTGTCGGTCCTGCCTTCAGCGATGCCTGATCTCCACCGGAAAACACAAACACGGCCGGTACAATCATCAGTCCTGCCAGAAATGCAATTCCGGTATCAAAGATTTCGATATTCCGCACACTGCTCTCTATATCCTCATTTTTCTTCATATAGGAGCCATATGTAATCATAATGCCCATCGCCAGCGACATGGAATAAAACAGCTGTCCCAGTGCCGCCAGGAAAGCATTCGCACTGATCTTGGAAAGATCCGGCTTTAAGTAGTAGACAATTCCTGCCCCTGCTCCCGGACGGGTCACAACAAATACCGCAATAATAACGGAAAGGACTACCAGAAGCGGCATCAGCACTTTACTGATATTTTCAATTCCTTTATTTACGCCAAGCAGAATCACAACCGAAGTGGCAAGGATAAAAAATACCAGCCACATCACCGGTTCCCCGGTCCTTGCAATAAAATTTGAAAAATAATCATCTGCTGCCGCTGCATTTCCGCTTCCTGTAAGAAATGCCCATGCAAATTTGATGACCCATCCGCCGATCACACAGTAATACGGAAGAATGATAATCGGCACAATGCTGGCAAGAATTCCAATGAAACCGCACTTTTCATGCAGCGTGCTGAATGCATACAGTGCACTTTTCCCGGTTTTTCTGCCCAGTGCAATTTCTGTGATCATAAGTGCAAATCCAAACGTAACCGCAAGGATCACATAGATCAGTAAAAAAGAACCTCCACCGTATTTTGCGGCAAGGTAAGGAAACCTCCACAGATTTCCAAGTCCGACAGCAGATCCCGCAGCGGCAAGAATAAAGCCCATTTTGCTGGAGAAACTGCTGCCATGTTTTTTGTGTTCGTTCATAACAGCCCCCTTAATCATAGTTTCAGGAGGCAGACCGTTTATAATTTAAACCGATATCCGACTCCCCAGATGGTCTCGATGTACTGCGGCTTGTTCGTATTCATCTCAATCTTCTCTCGAATCTTTTTGATGTGTACGGTAACCGTTGCAATATCACCGATAGATTCCATATCCCATATTTTACGGAACAATTCCTCTTTTGTAAATACATGATTTGGATTCTCTGCCAAAAAAGTCAGCAAATCAAACTCTTTTGTCGTAAACTGTTTCTCTTCTCCATTGACCCATACCCGGCGCGCCGTCTTGTCTATTTTAATGCCCCGGATCTCAATGATATCATTTTGTGGCATATTGCTGCCGATCAACCGCTCATACCGTGCCAGATGTGCCTTCACGCGGGCTACCAGTTCACTCGGGGAAAATGGTTTTGTCACATAATCATCTGCCCCCAGTCCGAGTCCGCGAATCTTGTCAATATCATCCTTTTTTGCGGAAACCATAAGGATTGGTGTATTCTTTGTCTCACGGATCTTTTTACAGATTTCAAATCCATCCACTCCCGGAAGCATGAGATCTAAGATAAACAGATCAAACTCCTCATGCAGGGCTCTTTCGAGTCCTTTGGTTCCGTCATTTTCAATTTCCACTTCAAAGCCACTCAGTTCCAGATAATCTTTCTCCAGATCTGCAATAGCCACTTCATCTTCAACGATCAGTATTCTGCTCATTTGCTGTTACCTCCTGATATTTGCGTATTACAAAGTACATGGTAGTGCCGGAATCTTCTTTGCTGGTTGCCCAGATTTTCCCTCCATGATCCTCTATGATCTTTTTTACAATGGAAAGTCCGATTCCGCTGCCACCGGTTGCCGAATTTCTCGAAGCATCTGTCCGGTAGAACCGGTCAAAAATATATGGCAGATCTTTCTGGGCGATTCCCCTTCCATTGTCTTCGATTTCTACCTGAATAAAATCCCCGACATCCTTAATCCGGATGTTGATGAATTTTTCCGTTTTATTCATATATTTTACGGAATTTCCTATAATATTATTGATTACTCTGCGCAGCTGCTCCGGATCTGCAATAATCTGGGTATCCGGTGTTGCATAATTAAAATAGGACAGGGCAATCCCCTTTGCCTCCAGATCCAGTCCGATTTCTTCCACACAATCCTTAAAATATGCGGCAACGTTCAGCTTTGCAAAATCATATGGAATACGGTTGGTGTCGATCTTGGAATACAGTGTCAGTTCATTGATCAGTGTATCCATCTCATTTGCTTTGTTGTAAATGGTACGGATATACTTATCTAATTTCTCCGGCGTATTGGCTACTCCATCCATGATGCCTTCCGAATAGCCCTTTACCGCCGTAATCGGTGTTTTCAGGTCATGGGCAATGTTGCTGATCAGCGTGCGGTTTTCTTTTTCGTTGCTTAGTTTTTCCTCTGCATTATCTTTTAAGCGCTGACGCATCTGTTCAAAGGTCGTGCAAAGTTCCCCGATCTCATCGTCGCCTCCGGTATCCAACGCAAAATCGAGATTTCCTTCTTTGATATTTTCTGCCGCAACGCGCAGTTTCTGGATCGGTGTAATCATGCTCCGGTAGATCCACACAATCATCATGATCGCTGTCAGTAACAGAATGATTACCACACAGATAATCCCCCATAAAATAAACTGGCGGATCTCCTGCCCGGTAGCATCAAAAGACGTGACTATATACGCCGTACATTTTTCTCCCGAATCCAGCTTAAAATCTGCCTGTTTTACCAGAATTTCATCGTCCCGGTCGATATATTTGTCCACTCCCTGTTTCGAACTGTTTGCCCCATATACCGGAAGTTCCGAAAGAATCTTTTCATTATCACTTCCCCCATTGAAAGAAATATTCTCCCCGATTCTTACCACCAGATAGGAATATTTCTGTTCCAGGCTCTCATTGATCTCACTAAGATACGAAACGTCCTCCATTTTTGAAGGAGATAACTTTATGGTCTTTTTGATCTTTTCAAAATCCGGTGCAGTATAACGGTTTAACATCGGTACAGAATTGATAATACTATAGGCATCCGCATTCTTAATTCCATACGTCTGCTCGATCACATGCGACTGAAAATTACAATAGGCGCTGATCGTGGCAATCGCCAGGATCGATGGCACAAAGATAATAATACAGAACGAAATGATCAGTTTGGTTTTTATCTTCATTCGTATTCCTTCCCTGTAAAAAAAAATAAGACACAGAACAAACTCTGTGTCTTATTATATCATTCTTTTATAAAAAATTATGTAAACTTTTCATAAATTAAAGGTACTTCTTTAAAGCCTCTGCCTTGTTTGTTGCCTCCCATGGGAGATTTAAGTCATTGCGTCCGAAGTGACCATAAGCAGCTGTCTGACGGTAAATCGGACGGCGCAGATCCAGCATCTTGATAATTCCTGCCGGACGAAGATCAAAGTTCTCACGTACAATCTTTACCAGCTCATCATCTGCGATCTTTCCTGTACCGAATGTATCAACCATGACAGAAGTAGGCTGTGCAACACCGATGGCGTAAGATAACTGAATCTCACACTTATCAGCAAGACCTGCTGCAACAATGTTCTTTGCAACATAACGTGCAGCATATGCTGCGGAACGGTCAACCTTTGTGCAGTCTTTTCCTGAAAAAGCTCCGCCGCCGTGACGTGCATATCCACCATAGGTATCAACGATGATCTTACGACCGGTCAGACCTGCATCTCCGTGTGGTCCGCCGATTACGAAACGTCCGGTCGGATTGATAAAGAATTTGGTATCTCCATCGATCAGCTCCTTTGGAAGGATCGGATCAAAGACATATTTCTTAATATCCTCATGGATCTGTTCCTGGGTAACGTCCTCATCATGCTGGGTAGATAAAACAACTGCCTCAAGTCTCTTTGGCTTTCCTGCTTCATCATACTCTACAGAAACCTGTGTCTTTCCATCCGGACGAAGGTAGGTAAGTGTTCCGTCTTTACGAACCTTTGT
>ENA-OZKJ01000339-OZKJ01000339.1-human-gut-metagenome-genome-assembly--contig:-NODE-339-length-20640-cov-13.496672_pt1 | contig 20640 bp, 15 predicted proteins | sample MGYA00244824_ERZ653760 | MGnify/ENA primary metagenome ERZ653760 (study PRJEB26926, sample SAMN06165255) | human gut metagenome | biome: ENVO:00009003; feature: ENVO:2100002; material: ENVO:00002003...
CGAGATCCTGAGATGTCTCGTGGGCTCGGAGATGTGTATAAGAGACAGTTCCTGAACCTTGAAAATTTCATACCCTGCCCGGATAGATACCTGGCATTGTGTGTGCATTTTGCGTGCCTTGTCGGTGGTGGGGAACCATGACGCTGCGGAAACATCAGGAACCGGAGCAGGAACGTGTCCGGGAAGAACACAGGAAAACGCTCAAACCTAAAAATAACAGTAGATTGATGTGGCGGTGGCTGTCTGAAAAGAAGCAGTTACCGCCATATATATGTGCTGTTATATAGCAAAAATAAAAAGGAAGGGGGACGCTATGAAGATAGGACTTATTGATTGTGACAGTTACCATTTTCCAAATCTTCCATTGATGAAACTTTCGGCTTATTACAAGGCGAAAGGGAATAACGTAGAGTTTGCCAAAAAAGATGGGGAATATGAGGTACTGTTCGTGAGCAAGATTTTTACGGAAACAAAAGAGCCGGAACTTCCAAAAGCCGGAATTATTTTCCGGGGAGGGAGTGGTTATGATCTGGAAAATACACTTCCAGACCAGATTGAGCATATTTATCCGGATTACAGTTTGTATCCTCAATTTACAAAAGACACAGCATATGGATTCCTGACCAGGGGATGTCCCAGGAAGAATCATAGATTTTGTATCACACCGAAAAAGGATGGATGTATCAGCAGGAAAGCGGCAGATCTTGCAGAGTTTTGGCACGGACAGAGAAAAATCCTTCTCCTCGATCAGAACCTGCTTGCCTGCAAAGAACGTATGGAGCTTTTGGGGCAGTTAGCAGCATCCGGTGCGGAGGTGGAGTTTAACGGTGGGATGGATGTCCGGTTTTTGAATGAAGAAATTATTGCAGTATTAAGAAAAATAAGAGTGAAGGACTATCATTTTGCATGGGATGATCCACGGGAACTGTTAGAAGAAAAATTTCGTTTCTTCAAAGAATCCGGTCTGAAAACAAAAAATCAGTGCAGGGTATATGTGCTGACAAATTACTGGAGCAGCATGGAGGAGGATCTTTACCGGATTTATACACTGCGGGAGATGGGGTATATGCCATTTGTAATGATCTATGATAAACAGAAATTTGTGGACAGAAATGGACGCTGGTTGCCGGATGCTGCAAAAAGATATTCAAAGAGAGAATTACAGGCATTTAAGGTCTGCCAGCATATGCAGCGGTGGTGCGGACAGATACAGATTTTAACAAAATGTCCACGTTTTGAAGAGTATGAGCCGTATAGAAGGTGGGTTGAAAAGGGAAAACCGGTACCGGGAGATATTAGGAATAACAATAGATAGATGTGGCGGTAATGCTTTTGAAAAACGTGAGCTTACCGCTGTATTTATGTACTGTTATCGGGACATTTAAGGATAAAACGGTACAAATTTATAAAAGAGCGAGAGGAGAGGATACCAGTGAAAACATAGCATGGAATCAGGAAAAAACAACAACGAAAAAAATGAAAGAGAGGTTTAAGGATGAAAGGAAGAATGAAGCGGGCTGTATCCGGCTTTCTTACAGCAGTTACACTTATTTCTACTGTATTTCAGCCAGTAAATATTTATGCGGCTGAAAGAGATGCAGCAAAGGAAAAACCACCTCTTTATGAAGTGGTAAAGGATCAGTTGGATGAGGATGAAGTAGTGACTGCCCATGACCTGGAAATCGGGGTAGGGTATTCTTTCGATGTAAAAGAGGATTTTTCCGGCATTAGGATTGCAGACAAAAAAAAGGTAAAAGTGACTTTTGAAGAAGCGTTCAATGAACAGGGAGAAACATTTACTACAAACCACGAGGATACCTATACGGCAGTTTACTATGTGGAGCCGCAGAAAACAGACCATCCCAAATATCAGATCAGCAGAAAACTGATTGTAAAAGAAGGGGCTGCTGTAGCACAGACAGAAGAAGGTACGGAAGCGGCATCAGGAGAAGACTCTGGCAATGCGGAGGAAGAAGCAGAAAGTGAGGATGCAGATCCAGATCATGCAGACATGACAGAAAATATCCAGATGGAAACAGGATTGCCGGAGGAAAACAGCACAGAACCAGAAACGGAGATTCATTCTGAGAAAGAGCTGGATCAGGAGCTGGAAGAAGCAGAAACAAAGGAAACAGTAGACACAGAAACAGGGTTATCTCTTGGAACTGTTATGCTGCAGGCAGTAGAGCAGGGAGTCAACCTTTTGGAGTTAGAAGAGGGGGAGAGCCTTCAGTTTACTGCCAGAAGTGTAAACCTGTTTTCTGCAAAAGCTACACAGCAGGTAACGGTAACAGCAGGGGAGTGGTATCATTATGCAGATTATGGTCTTGGAAGTTATCTGACCTGTCATTATACTGTTTCCTTTGGGAATGTCAAGGCAACTGCTTATTGTGTGCAGCCGTCCAAACCGGGACCTGGGGATGGAACTTATACCATTACAAGACTGAAAGATGGGAAAACACTTGCAAAAGTGTGTTATTACGGAACAAAAGCCAGTGGCGGTGAAGGATTCTTTGCAGAGAAATATCCGGATTTTTCAACAGGGAAAAGATTTATCATCACCCATCTTGCAGCGGCTTACGCAAATGGGAGCAGTGATGCTTTTTCCGGTGCCAATGCAACAGGAAAGGCATTAGCCATGGAACTTTATGATTACTGCGTCAAGCAGCCGGATATTCCGGATGTAGAAATGTCTTTTTCCAATGGAAATGTGAAAGCGTATATCGAGGGAAACAGACAGAGGACAGAAGAGGTTACATTCCGTGCAGATGCACAGCAGACGATCACCATGAAACTTCCGTCAGGTGTGAAATTCCACAATGTGACAACCGGGAAGACAAGTAAGGAAGGAGCAAGTGTGGAAGTGTCCGGTGGTACGAAGTTTTATCTAAGTGCGCCGCTGACACAGGCAGAAGATGTGAAAGGCTCCTGGTCTGCAACTATGAAGGGCAGTATCATAAAAGACTATTCGGCTTATAAGATCACAACCGGTTCGGGGACACAGGATCTGGCACTGGTATTTGGAGAAGGTGTGGATGATGAAAAATATGTAGATTTTAAAGTGGAATGGGTAAAGATGGCAACCGTCAGTATCGTAAAGAAAGACCGTGGAAGCAATGCACTGGTAAAAGGTGCAGTTTATGGAATCTACAGGGATGAGGCAGGGAAAAACCTGATCACTGCAATGCCTGCAACGGATAAAAATGGTGCATCCTCCATCACGATTGAAAAGACACAGGAAACCGTTTACTTAAAAGAGATTTCTGTCCCGGCTGGTTATGTTCTGGACGGAACTTCATACGGGATAAATCTGGTGATTGGAAAGACTACAAATAAGGTTGTGACAGATAAAGAGCAGCTTGCAGACCTTACTGTTTATAAAGAAGGTGAGGTGCTGACAGGGGCTTCTGTTACGGAAAACGGAGTGGTGTTTACTTATACAAAGCAGAGACAAAAAGGGGCTGTTTACAACGTCTATGCTGGAGCAGATATAAAGGCGGCAGACGGTACGCTTATTTATAAAAAAGGGGAACTTGTAAAAGAAAACCTTACAACCGGGGAGGATGGCAGTGCAGTCCTGAAAAACCTGCATCTTGGAACTTATGAAGTTACGGAAGTAAAGGCACCGGAAAACTTTGTCTGTAAAGGAGAATCGAAAACCGTTACATTAAGCTATTCAGGACAAAACGTAGAAGTGGCAGTTGGAAGTGTATCCTTTTTCAATGAACGACAAAGAGCAAATGTTTCTGTCAGAAAGCAAGATGATCTGACGAAAAATCCGCTTTCCGGAGGAATTTATGGCCTGTATGCCGGGGAGGATATTCAGGATGTATCTGGAAAAACGGTAGTCCCAAAAGATACGCTGATTGAAAAGGTTACAACAGGAGTAGATGGAAATGGGGCATATCAGTCAGAACTGCCGATCAATCATTCCTACTATGTGAAAGAACTTCAAGCACCTGAAAAATATTATAGGAACAGCGAAGAAGTATTTACATTCAGGTTTGATTATACCAATGACAGGGAGGAAACGATTTCCTTTACCCATATTTTTGAAAACGAACGTGTCAATGCCCGGATTTCTCTGGTAAAGAAAGACAAAGAGACTGGCAGTACACCACAGGGGGATGCTGTTTTTGAAGGAGCTGTCTATGGCTTGTATGCAAGAGAGGATATTGTGCATCCGGATGGAAGCACCGGTGTCCTTCATAAAGCTGGAACACAGGTGGCAGCATTTAACGTAGACAAAGAGGGAAAGGCAGAGATTGGGGAATTGTATCTAGGAAAGTATTTTGTGAAAGAGATCACTCCCCCGGCAGGCTATCTTCTGGATGAAACAGAGTATGAAGTGGACTGCAGCTATGAAGGCGACACGGTAAAAACAGTTGAGCGTAACGTGGAATCGGAAGAACAGGTTATGAAGCAGCCGTTCCAGATTATCAAAGCAGCGAATAACGGGGATACGGATGCAGCGCTGTTAAAGGGAGCCGGATTTACGGCTTACTTAAAAAGCAGCCTGAAAGAGAAACCGGATGGAAGTTATGACTTTGATTCGGCAGAACCTGTTGTGATCGGTGCAGATGGAGCAACAGAAATGTTTACGGATGAAAAGGGTTATGCCTGCAGCATTCCGCTTCCATACGGAACTTATATTGTGAGGGAGACTACCACACCGCATAATTATACGCCGGTTCAGGATTTTACGGTGACGATCCATGAAAACCATCCGGACGAGCCACAGGTATGGAGAGTGCTTCTGGATAAGGAATTTGCAGCAAAGCTGAAGATCATCAAAAAAGACGATGAAACGAAGAAGCCCGTACTGGTTGCCGGTGCAGAATTTAAGGTTTATGACATGGATCATAAAAAGTATGTGGAACAGGTAACGACTTATCCGGTTACGACTATCCATAAATCCTATTTCACAGACAGCCAGGGCTACCTGATTCTTCCGCAGAATCTTAAAATTGGAAATTACCGTATTGAGGAAGTGACAGCCCCGGATGGTTATACCATAAATGAAAACTTTGTGGAGATTAAAGTGGATTCCAATACTGCTTACCAGATGGATGCAGTCAGCGGCGATGCAGTGATTGAAGTTTCTTATGAAAACCATCCGGTAAAAGGAAAACTCACAGTATATAAAAAAGGAGAGATACTTGCCGGATTTGACAGGGATTTTCTGTATGAAGAAAAATATCTTGCAGATGTAGAATTTGAAGTATATGCGGCAGAAGATATTTATACGCCGGACTGTCAGAAAGATTCCGATGGAAACCGCATCCTGATTTATGAAAAAGATTCCCTTGTGGGAGTGGTCAAAACAGGGGAAGATGGAAAAGCAACGATGGATAATCTCCCATTAGGTGGCTATTATGTAATGGAAAAAGCTGCCCCGGATGGATTCGTGGTGGGAAAAGAGCCTTCAGAGGTTGTATTTGTCTATAAAGACCAGGATACCCCGGTAGTAGAGCAGGAAGTGACTGTAAAAAATGAACGGCAGAAAGTTGAGATTACAGTTGAAAAACAGGATGCAGAAAATGGTACGGTCTTATCTGGTGCAGTCTTTGGCATCTATAATCAAGAGGACATTGTAGTGGATGGTAAGGTGATCGTAGAAGCAGGAACGCTTCTGCAGGAAATGACCTCTGATGAAAAAGGTCTTGCACGTTGTACTCTGGATCTTCCGCTTGGAAAGTATTTTGTAAAAGAATTGAAACCTCCGGCTGGTTATGTCACTTCTGATGAAATTCTGGAGTTTGATGCTTCTTATCAGGGTCAGGAGATTGCAACAGTTATTTTAAAAGCAGTAAAGAAAAACGAGCCGACAGCCTTTGTGTTTACAAAGTCAGATATTACCACAGGAGAAGAACTGGATGGAGCAAGCCTGAAAGTGCTTGATAAAGATGGAAATATTGTGGATGAGTGGACTTCGGAAAAAGGGAAACCCCACAGTATCAAACGGCTTGTTGTGGGGGAAACCTATATACTTCGGGAAGAATTTGCACCATACGGGTATCTGAAAGCTGAAGAAATAACTTTTACGGTGGATGATACTGCTCAAATTCAGAAAGTGGAAATGAAAGACAAAGTGCCTACGGGACTTCTGATCGTCAACAAAAAAGGGGAGTTCCTTGATAAAATTACGCTTCTGGATCAGGTAAAAGGAGCTGTGGAACATCTTTTTGAATATATTTCCGGAAACTTAAGCAAAGTAACATTTGAGGTTTATGCGGCAGAGGATATTCATGCGGCAGATGGTGTCAGCGAGGATTACTTTAAAGCAGATGAACTGGTAGGAAAAATTGTTACAGGCGATAATGGGATTGCACAGATGGAAAATCTCCCGGCAGGCAGATATTATGTGAAAGAAGTAGAAACTGCACATGGATTTGTACTGGATAAAGAACCGAGATATGTGGATTTAAGTTATCGGGATCAGGATACGCCGGTAATCACATTTCAGGAAGAATGGCAGAACAGACGCCAGAAGGTTCAGGTATCTGTCCTCAAGAAAGAAAAAGACGGGGAACATGTTCTTGCAGGAGCAGTTTTCGGACTTTATACAAGAGAGGACATCAAAAATAAAGATGGTAAAGTGCTGATGGAAGCAGAGAGCCTGATTGAGCAGAAGACCACGGATGAAAAAGGTCAGATCGTATTCAGGGCAGACTTGCCGGTAGATGGAAAATATTATGTAAAAGAACTTTCTGCCCCAGAGGGATTTGTGGCAACAGAGGAAGAACAGGATTTTACTTTTACATATGCAGGAGCCGGACAGGAAGAGGTCAGCTATGAATTTACGTTTGAGAATGAGCCGACCACCATGGAGTTTACAAAGACGGACCTTACTACAGGAAAAGAACTTCCAGGGGCACATCTTTGTGTGAAGGATGAAGAAGGAAACGTGGCAGACGAGTGGGTTTCAGGAGAAGAAGCACATGTGATCAAAGGGCTGGCAGTTGGGAAATCTTATACCATGACAGAGACAAAACCGGCAGAGGGATATGTCACTGCTGAGAGCATTACATTTACTGTTGAAAATACAACAAAAGTACAGAAACAGGAAATGAAGGATGATGTGACAAAAGTAGAGATTTCAAAACAGGACATTGCAACTGGAAAAGAACTTCCGGGAGCAAAGCTGTGTATCCTTGATAAGAATGGGAAAACCGTAAAAAGCTGGACATCCAGTGAGAAGCCTTATTATATGGAAAAACTTCCAATCGGTGAATACACACTGCATGAGGAAGCAGCACCAGAGGGCTATCTTGTAGCAGAGGATGTGAAATTTACGGTGGAAGATACAGGAGAAATCCAGAAAGTTGTTATGAAAGACAAGAAGGAAGCGTCACCGGAAAAACCAAATGAGGAAACACCGGAAAAACCAGTCCCGGATACTCCAAAAACAGGAGACGACAGACACCCCCTTGTCTGGATGTTCCTGTTGCTGCTGGCAGGTGTGGGGACAGGAAGTTCCCTTTGGTATCTGAAACGTAAGAAAACCGAATGATCGGGAAGGGCGTATATAGGCAGGAGAAGTCTGTATGCGCCCTTTTTTTAATGGAGGTGCTGTATGAGCAGAAAGGATAAGTGGAAAGATGGGTAGCCCGCAGTATGCAAAAGATAAGCCGGAAGATTGCGAATGGTGTTACTGGTGGGGCGGAAAGAAAGGCGGATGTATCAGAAAAGAATGCTTTTATCTGCTTCCAGAAGGACAAAAAGATATAAAAGAGCAGAAAGCCGGGGATTGCGATTTCTGCCCATACGGGAAATATTTTCCGTGTATCGGTTATTGCATGGTAAAACTTTTGATGGAAATGAAAAAGCAGTGACATACCTGTCTGGATATGGCTGTGAGAAAGGAGGGAGCCGGAAAACCCGGCAGATAAGATGCAGGAAGAAGTGAATCAGAAGACGATTGCCTTATGTACCAGATGTGCGAAAATGACGGCGGATGTTTTAAAAGGGTTGATGCGGAAGTATCTTTCAGACAGGGAAAAGCATAAACAGGAGGTAAAACATAAGAAAGCAGAGAAGGCAGCACAGGAGAAGGCTGAAAAAAATGCCCCGGTAAGGGGAAAGCAGACTTTAAAAAAGCTGATGGATCAGGGAAGCCAGCTTACTAATATTGAAGTGACGGACAATAATATCAAATCTTTTGATAAGGTTGCCCGGAAATACGGGATTGATTACAGCCTGCGGAAAGATAAGTCTGTTGAACCGCCAAAGTATATGGTCTTTTTTAAGGCGAAAGATGTGGATGTTATGACAAAAGCATTCCAGGAATACAGCGGCGTGGTACTGAATAAGAACAAACGGGTTTCCATCCGCAAAAGATTGTCTCTTGCAAAAGAGAAAGCAGCAAAACAGCGTGAGAGAGAAAAAACAAAACAGAAAGACAGGGGGCAGAGCCTATAAGATGAGAAAACAGCAGTTAAAAAGAAAGAACGGAGAGGGGAAGGCAGCAAAGAGAAAGCTGCCTTCGGAAAAGACCGGTGGAAGTGCGTGGCTTGCCATGGTTCAGGGAAAAGTAAAAGAGCAGTTTGGAAGGCTTGATATGAAAAAGCTGCTCATAAGGAATTTTCCCTATTTTATCATTTTTTATCTGGTAGAAAAGGAAGCCTGGTTATACCGTTACTGCACAGGGGACAGTATGGTAAGGAAACTTATGAATTTGTTTCTGAATTTTTCTCTTGCATTTCAGAGTCCTTTTCCGAGCCTGCATCTGCAGGATATTACAGTAGGTATCATAGGAGCATCAGCGTTCCGTCTGGTTGTGTATTTTAAAGGGAAAAATGCAAAGAAGTTCCGGCAGGGAGAGGAATACGGTTCTGCCCGTTGGGGAACGGCAAAGGACATAGAACCGTTTATTGATCCTGTTTTTGAAAACAACGTACTTCTTACACAGACAGAGAGGCTTACCATGAACAGCCGTCCGAAACATCCGAAGTATGCGAGAAATAAAAATGTGATTGTGATCGGCGGCTCCGGCAGTGGTAAGACACGCTTTTATGTGAAACCGAATCTGATGCAGATGTCACCAAACGTCAGCTATGTGGTCACTGATCCGAAGGGCACGATCCTGGTAGAGTGTGGGAAAATGCTCAAGAAAGGTTCCCCCAAAATGAAAGATGGGAAGCCTGTCCGGGACAGTAAGGGGAATGTAGTGTATGAACCCTATAAAATCAAGGTACTGAACACGATCAATTTCAAAAAAAGTATGCACTATAACCCGTTTATGTATATCCGTTCCGAAAAAGATATTCTGAAACTGGTAAATACGATCATTGCAAATACCAAAGGAGAAGGGGAAAAATCTTCAGAAGATTTCTGGATAAAAGCCGAAAGGCTTTTGTATTGTGCCCTGATCGGCTACATTTACTATGAAGCACCGGAGGAAGAACAGAATTTTTCTACTTTACTGGAATTTATCAATGCTTCCGAAGCAAGGGAGGATGATGAAGAATTTAAAAATGCAGTGGATGAACTTTTTGAGGAGCTGGAGAGGGAAAAGCCGGAGCATTTTGCAGTACGCCAATATAAAAAATACAAACTGGCGGCAGGAAAAACAGCAAAAAGTATTTTGATTTCCTGCGGTGCAAGACTTGCTCCCTTTGATATTGCAGAACTGCGAGAGCTGACTTCTTATGATGAGATGGAATTGGATATGCTGGGGGATCAGCGTACTGCGATGTTCGTAATCATTTCTGATACGGACGATACCTTTAACTTTATCGTAGCGATCATGTACACTCAGTTATTTAATTTATTATGTGACCGGGCGGATGATGTGCATGGGGGAAGGCTTCCCTATCACGTCAGGCTTCTGCTTGACGAGTTTGCTAACATCGGTCAGATTCCTAAATTTGATAAGTTGATCGCTACAATCAGAAGCCGTGAAATATCGGCTTCTATTATTTTGCAGTCACAAAGCCAGTTAAAGACAATTTATAAGGATGCTGCAGAAACCATTCTGGGGAATTGTGATACGATGCTGTTCCTGGGAGGAAAGGAAGGTTCTACTTTAAAGGAAATTTCGGAAACGCTGGGGAAGGAAACCATTGATCTATACAATACTTCCGATACCCGTGGGCAAAGCCGGTCTTATGGTCTGAATTACCAGAAAACAGGAAAAGAACTGATGAGCCGGGATGAACTGGCGGTAATGGACGGAAATAAATGTATCCTGCAGCTTCGTGGTGTGCGTCCGTTTTTCAGCGATAAATTTGACATAACCAAACATAAGCAGTACCGGGAACTGGCAGATTTTGACAAGAGGAATACCTATGATGTGGAAAAAGAGTTGAAGCACGAGCTTGTAATGACGGTCAATGATGAATTTGAGATGTGGGAGGATGATGGGGAAGATTAAGTACAGAACATGTCAGCATTTTCGTCCGCCAGTCAGGGCGGAGCCTGTAAGAAAAAATAAAAACATAAGCACAGGAATTACAAAAAATAAGAAAGGAAAAGAAATCCAGAGACAGAGTCGCCGCAGAGTACAGCGGCTTTTTTAATCCTGTGCAATAACCATGAATAATCTGGATTTCAGGTAACGATATGCAATTTTTTAGTTCAGCAATTACCATCCTGCAGACGCTTGTTGTGGCGATTGGTGCAGGTTTAGGAGTATGGGGCGTTATCAATTTGATGGAAGGCTACGGTAATGATAATCCGGGTGCAAAATCACAGGGAATCAAGCAGCTTATGAGTGGAGGTGGGGTTATCCTTATCGGAACCCAGTTGATTCCGCTGCTTTCCGGGCTATTCGGATAAATTTGAAGGGAAAGGAGTACATCCATGTTCGATAGTATTTTTGAAGCAATCGAGGAGTGGATGAGGGAATTACTGACTGGTATGGTGCAGTCCAACCTGACCACCATGTTTACAGATGTAAATGATAAAACGGGACAGATAGCGACTCAGGTTGGACAGACACCGCAGGGGTGGAACAGCAGCATTTTTAATATGATACAGGGACTTTCAAATTCTGTGATCATTCCTATTGCCGGGATGATCATTACATTTGTCCTTTGTTATGAACTGATCTCCATGCTGACAGAACGCAACAATATGCACGAAATTGATACCTGGATGTTCTTCAAGTATTTTGTGAAAATGTGGATCGCTGTGTATCTGGTAAGCAATACGTTTACTATTACAATGGCTGTTTTTGACGTAGGGCAGTCGGTGGTCAACTCAGCCGCAGGGGTGCTCAACGGGGATACAGCCATTGACATCAGTGAAGCGATTGCGGATATAGAGACAACAATGGAAGCGATGGAGATTGGGGATCTTGTTGTGCTGGCACTGGAAACGCTGATTGTCAGTTTTGGTATGAAGATTATGTCTGTTGTGATTACGGTCATCATGTATGGGCGTATGATTGAAATTTACCTCTACACTTCCGTTGCACCAATCCCGTTTGCAACCATGTCCAATAAGGAATGGGGGCAGATCGGGTTAAATTATTTCCGGGGGCTGTTTGCACTTGCATTCCAGGCATTTCTGATGATGGTTTGTGTTGGAATTTATGCGGTACTGGTATCTGGTCTGCAGATGTCTGGTGACCTAAGCTCGGCACTTTTTGGGGTGGCAGCATATACAGTAATTTTATGTTTCAGCCTGATGAAAACCGGAAGCCTGAGTAAGAGTATTTTTAATAGCCATTAAAAAATGAATGGCAAAGGATAGTTGTATGGAAGGAAGTGATTGAAAATGGCTTATGTGCAGGTTCCAAAGGACTTGACAAAAGTAAAAAATAAAGTGGCGTTCAACCTTACAAAACGCCAGATTATCTGCATCCTGCTGGGGGCAGCACTGGGCATCCCTTTTTATTTTCTTACAAGAAACACACTTGGGACAAGCAATGCCGCCACAGGAATGGTGATTTTGATGCTTCCGGCATTTTTGTTTGCCATGTACGAAAAGGATGGGATGCACCTGGAACAGATTTTATCCAATATCATCCGGGTAAAAATTTTGCGTCCGTCAGTCCGCAGGTACGAAACCGTGAATCTATTTGAAGGGGGAATGCCGGACCATATGGAAGAAAACAGGAAAACGAAGGGAGGAACGAAGCATGACAAGGCGGGAGAAATATCTCCGAAAAAGAGAAAAAAGACTTAAAAAAGAAGAGAAACTCCGTAGAAAAGAGGATTTAAAGTGGGAGAAGATCAATAAGAAAGAGCAGAGAAAAAGGGAGAAACGTAAGGCAAAGGAAGAAGCAAAACAACTGAAACGGCAGAAAAAGAGAGGCGGAAGAAACTATCCCTTGGAACAGAAAAAGCCGGCAGGCAAAAAAACAGCGGGAAATACAAAATCATCCCAAAAGAGGGAAAGAGAGAAGAGCCTGTCTGTCCAGAAAACTATTGCATATAAAGAAATGGGTAAGGATGGAATCTGCCGGGTTCAGGACAGGGTTTATTCCAAATGTATCCGTTTCTACGACCTGAATTATCAGTTGGCACAGAACGAGGATAAAAATGCAATCTTTGAGAATTGGTGTGACTTCCTTAATTATTTTGACAGTACAATCCATTTCCAGCTTTCTTTTATCAACCATAAAAGCAGTATGAAGGAATTTGAACAGGTGATCCGTATCCAGCCACAGAATGACCAGTTTGATGAAGTGCGTATGGAATATGCACAGATGTTAAAGAACCAGTTGGCAAAAGGGAATAATGGTCTGGTCAAGACGAAGTATATCACGTTTTCTATTGAAGCAGAGAATATCCGTGAAGCAAAGCCAAAGCTGGAGCGTATCGAAGCAGATATTCTGAATAACTTTAAGGTGCTTGGAGTGACTGCTTATCCTTTAAATGGAGGGGAACGGCTGCAAATCCTCTACGAAACCTTTAATCCGGAGAATAATGTGCCGTTCCAGTTTGATTACAGCCAGCTCGTAAAGACAGGGCTTGGGACAAAGGACTTTATCGCACCTACCAGTTTTGTGTTTAAGGATGGGAAAACATTCCAGATGGGGAACACCATCGGGGCGGTATCTTATCTTCAGATCCTTGCACCGGAGCTGACAGATAAAATGCTTGCAGAATTTCTGGATATGGATAAAAACCTGATCGTCAATCTCCATGTGCAGTCTGTAGACCAGATGAAGGCAATCAAGCTGGTGAAAAGTAAGGTTACAGATATTAACCGTATGAAAATTGAAGAACAGAAAAAGGCAGTACGTTCCGGGTATGATATGGACATCATCCCCTCCGACCTCAATACCTATGGAGGGGAAGCAAAACGGCTGCTTGAAGATCTCCAGTCCAGAAATGAGCGTATGTTCCTTGTAACAGCGCTCTTTTTTAATACAGCGAAAACAAAGCAGGAGCTTGAAAATGCTGTATTTCAGACTGCGGGGATTGCACAGAAATTTAACTGCGTGTTAAGGAGGCTGGATTATCTGCAGGAGGAAGGGTTGATGAGCAGCATTCCCCTTGGTGTGAACCATGTTCCGATCAAACGGGCACTCACGACAACTTCTACGGCAATCTTCGTTCCATTTACTACACAGGAGCTTTTTATGGCAGGGGAATCCCTGTATTATGGATTGAATGCACTCAGCAATAACATGATCATGGTGGACAGAAAGAAACTTAAAAATCCGAATGGGCTGATCCTTGGTACGCCGGGTTCCGGAAAGTCATTTTCTGCAAAACGTGAGATTACAAATGCGTTCTTTGTTACGCAGGATGACATCATTATCGGAGATCCGGAGGGTGAGTATTATCCACTTGTCCATGCACTGGGAGGGCAGGTAATCCATATTTCTTCTACCAGTCACGATTACATCAACCCTATGGACATCAATATGGATTATTCGGATGATGATAACCCATTAGGGGTAAAAAGTGATTTTATTCTCTCCCTGTGCGAGCTGATCATGGGAAGCAGGAACGGGATCGAAGCAGAAGAAAAGTCGGTCATTGACCGTTGCCTGCCCATTGTCTATCAGAAATATTTTGAAAATCCGATTCCGGAAAATATGCCGGTATTGGGAGATTTGTACCGTTGTCTGCGTGAACAGAAAGAAGTGCAGGCACAGAGGATTGCGACTGCATTGGAGATTTACGTCAATGGTTCCTTAAAGGTATTTAACCATCAGACGAATGTGGAATTGAATAACCGGATTGTCTGTTTTGATATTAAGGACTTGGGCAAGCAGCTTAAAAAGCTGGGGATGCTCATTGTACAGGATCAGGTCTGGAACAGGGTAACGATCAACCGTTGTGCCCATAAGTCCACCAGATATTATATAGATGAGTTCCATTTGCTTCTGAAAGAAGAACAGACTGCAGCATATAGCGTGGAAATCTGGAAACGATTCAGAAAGTGGGGAGGTATCCCGACTGGGATCACGCAGAATATTAAAGACCTGCTGGCAAGCCGGGAAATTGAAAATATTTTTGAAAACAGTGACTTTATCTATATGCTCAATCAGGCTGCAGGGGACAGACAGATTCTCGCAAAACAGCTTAATATTTCCCCACATCAGCTTTCCTATGTGACAAATAGCGGAGAGGGCGAAGGCTTGATTTTTTATGGCAATGTAATCATTCCATTTATTGACCGTTTCGACAAATCATTGAAGCTGTACAGCTATATGACAACCAGACCGTCTGACCTTGAAAAGCAGGAGAAAACAGAAGAAGTCAAAGCGGAGGATACAGAATGAAAAAGTGGCTGGCTGGTTTGCTTCTTTTTTCTTCCATTGTGCTGCTTACACTTAGTATTTATTCCCTGATGGGGATGTATCTGGAAGAGAAAAAGGACAACCAGACTTATGAAACGATACGGAATATTTATGAAAAGCCGACAAGGACAGAACCTTTTCAGGAAGAAAAGGGCAATCCTATAGAAGCGGTGGATGAAGGACTGCTTGCTCTGCACGGAGAAAATCCAGATTGTATTGCGTGGCTTTCCATAGAGGGAACGGTTATTGATTATCCGGTTATGTACCGCCCACAGGATAAGAACTACTATCTGAAACGTGATTTTTATGGAGAATGGTCGGCGAATGGTTCCTTATTTGTGGCAGAGCATTGTGATCCAAATACCTGCGACAATCTGATCATATATGGTCATCACATGAACAGTGGGAAAATGTTTGCGGTGTTGGAGGATTATAAATCAGAAACTTTCTATCAGGAACATAAATATATTTCCCTGAAAACACTTCATGGGAACGAGAAATATGAAATCATGGCGGCATTTTCTACATCGGTTTATACCGAAAGTGGCTTTTCCTACTATACATTTGCCGCAGCGGATGAAAAGCAGGAATATGATACTTTTGTTTCAGAATGTAAGGAACGTTCTCTTTATGAGACAGGCTGCCAGGCGAGGTATGGCGAGAAGCTTCTGACGTTATCAACCTGTGAGTATTCACAGAAAAATGGAAGGATGGTGGTTGTAGCGAAGCAGATCAATGATAACAGGAGAGGGGGAAATACAGGTGGCAGGGAAGGAATATAGAGCCAGGGAGAAAAAGGTTCAGAAAATGAGCAGGGATGGACTTATGGAAGAAAATATGTCAGATGGGAGCCAGACATCAATCAGCCATAAGGCAGAAGCACCCCCGAAAATACGCTCCCCGGAGGAAAAATCGGATACTGGGGATGAAAAAGAAGTTTCCCCAAATAGAAAAAGGAGACTTTACAGAGAAGAGGAAACAAACGGACAGAAGCCAGAGGAACATGAAACGCAAAAACTGGATAGGGAAAAAGAGTGCGAACCGCCTGAAAGGGCGGTTTCTTCTTTGCCCAAAATGAGACAGAGAAAGCCTGTATCGGATCAAAAGATAAAGGAAAAGAAAGAATCCATAAGAGAAAGCTCCAGACGGATGGAACAGTTTCAGGAAACAGAAGAAATTTCTGATGATGAATATAAGGAGAAAAAGGAAGCGGTTATTCATAACCGGAAAAAACGTCTGGTTCAGGAATATGCAGGAAAGAAAGCGGCTTCTGATGAAGGAAAGAATTTTTCGGATGATGGAGAGGAAGCAAAAAAATTCCATGAACATCCAGGACAAGATGGGAAGAAAAAAGGTAGCCGTCTTTCCTTTGATGATGAAGATACAGGTTTTGTAAAAGGTGCAGGAACGGGGATCGGAAAAAAAGCCGCCAGTGTGACTGCAATGGCGGCAAAGGCACAGCTCCGTGGAAAGATCAAAGAAGACGCTTCTGATAATGCAGCAATAGAGGGTGTGCTGGAAAGTGAACTTGCAGCGGAGCAGGCAGCAAAAGTGCTGAAAAATGCCCAGGAAAGGAGAAAAAAGCATTCGTCTTATGCAGGGCGTCTCAAGGAAAAACAGATGCCGGAGGGCAGACCGGAGACTCTTCATTTTGGAATGTCAGAGGGTGGAAAAGAAGCAGAAAGGATGTCCGGGAAAGCGGCACAGAGTGAAGCAAAGAAGAAAGCACAGATAAAACGATTCTGGCAGAAGCGGCGTATTACAGAAGCCTATGAAGCTGCAAAAGATGGAAAGAAGTCCGCACATACAGTAAAAGCAGTACAAAGTATGACGGTAAAGGCAAGACAGGTAGCGAAAGAGATTTTCCAAAGGAATAGCGGACTGCTTGTGGGACTGGGTATTTTTGCTCTTCTATTTGCCCTGATGTCTACTTCCCTTGCAAGCTGCGGGGCAGGGATACAGGGATTTGGAACTACTTTTGTAGGGACAACTTATGCCAGCACGGATGCTGATATTTATGCGGTGGAAAATGCTTATGCGGCATTGGAAGCAGCATTGAATGAACAGATCAACAGCATGGAGAACCGCCATGAGGGACACGATGAATACCGTTACAACATTGATGAGATCAGCCATAATCCATATCATTTGATTTCCTATTTTACAGTGAAATATGGTGAATTTACCTATGATCAGGTGGCAGAGGAGCTGCAGGAGATATTTGAAGAACAATATTCCATCCGTACACAGTCGCACAGGGAAACTGTGACAGAAACAAGGACAGTGCGGGTGGGAGAATCCCTTGGAAATGTAGTGACCAGCGGCTATTGTAATTGTTCTATCTGCTGTGGTCAGTGGTCAGGCGGACCAACTGCAAGCGGTGTTTATCCTACAGCAAACCATACGATTGCAGTGGATGCATCCAATCCATTTGTACCTATGGGGACAAAAGTTGTGATGAATGGAGTGGAGTACACCGTAGAGGATACAGGAGCTTTTGACCAGTACGGTGTTCAGTTCGATGTTTATTATGGCGATCATGCAACGGCATCCGCACATGGACACCAGACATGGGAAGCCTTTATTGCGGACGATAATGGAAACCGGGAGGTGGAAGTGACGCAGACACATGAAATTAACCGTATGGATGTTACCCTTACCAACCATGATCTGGATACAGTGCTGAGAAACCGTATGACAGATGCCGAAGAAGAACGGTATGACCTCTACAATCACACCTATGGAAACCGTTCTTATCTTTTTGATATTCAGTCCCTTCCATCTGGCGGAGGCGGCTTTGGTTATGAAATACCGCCGGAGGCATTATCGGATGAAAAATTTGCGAATATGATCCGTGAAGCGGAAAAATATCTCGGTTACCCGTATGTATGGGGAGGTGCATCACCGAGTACCAGTTTTGACTGTTCCGGTTTTGTAAGCTGGGTGATCAACAACTGCGGAAACGGATGGAATGTAGGGCGGCAGACTGCAGACGGACTGCGGGGGTGCTGTGCACAGGTTCCTTCCTCACAGGCAAAGCCCGGAGACTTGATCTTTTTCCAGGGTACATACAATACGCCGGGAGCGAGCCATGTGGGAATTTATGTAGGAAACGGCATGATGATCCATTGTGGCGATCCTATTAAATATACCAGTATTGAAACGTCTTACTGGCAACAGCATTTCATGGCGTTCGGACGTTTGCCATGATGGAAAGGAGAAAGAACACAGTGAATAAAAAATTAAAACGCTATCTGGATGAAACAGAGAAAACAAAAGAAAAGATTGCACAGCTTCAGGAGCATCTGAGGAATGTGCAGGCAATGCAGAAACAGGATGAAGATATGGAGATCATCAAAAGTATCCGTGGGATGAAACTTCCGCCCAGGGAATTATTTGAACTGCTCTGCGGACTGCAGGAGGGTTCCCTTGTGATCGCAAAAGGGAAGGAGTCAGATGATACATTGGCTCTGGATAAAGAGGATGAAGAAATGATGCAGGAGGCATTAGAAAGTGAGGATTTAGGATATGAAATGGAAGAAAATTCGTAAGATACTGGTTCTTATGGCAGCAACAGCTACGTGCTTGTTTGGGGCAAACGGAGTGACCGCATATGCGAATGTGGATGAAAATGCAGTCGCAGAGGCAGAAAAGCAGGCACAGCAGACGGAAGCGCCGCCGGCAGAAGAGAAACCAGTTGTGGAAGAAGAGGAAGTTACACCAGAAGATGCTTTTTCTGTACCCGGAAATGGAGAAGTCGTAGACCATATCACAAAGGATTCCAGTAAAGAATTCTATACAATCCGTACAGCCAATAACAACACCTTTTATCTGGTGGTAGACAAGGCGCAGAACACGCAGAATGTCTATATGCTTTCTACGATTGACGAAAATGACCTGCGGGAATTTTTAGACGAATCTGAGAAAAAGGAACCAGAAACAGAGCCGAGCGTAGTGATTCCGGAAACAGAACAGCCGCCAGAGGAAAAGCCGGAGGAAGAAGAGCCGCAGAAGGATGGCAGTAAAAACATGATGGGTGTGATCGGTCTTGTGGTGCTCCTGGGACTTGGTGGTTTTTATTTTCTGAAGATACGTTCCAAAAAGGAAACAGAGGAAGCACCCAGTGAAAACCTTGAAATAGGGGATGGTCTGGAAACGGTCAATGAAGATGAGGATGAATAAGGATATGGAATGACAGGAAACGGGCAGTCCAATAAGGCTGCCCTTATTTTAATGAAGGAGGATATGTTATGTATTTAGTGATTGGAGAAAAGCCGAGTGTTTCACAGGCTTTGGCAAAGGTGATCGGAGCTTATCAGAAGAAGGATGGATTCCTTTTGGGAAGAGACTGCATCGTAAGCTGGTGTGTCGGACATCTTGCAGAATATGCACCGCCGGAAGCTTACGGGGAAACGTATAAAAAGTGGAGATTTAATGACCTTCCGATTCTGCCGGGGAATTGGGAACTTCTGGTGTCACAAAGTACCAGGAAACAGTTCGAGGTATTAAAAATGCTTTTGAACCGGAAAGAACTGGAATATGTAGTAAATGCCTGTGATGCAGGAAGGGAAGGGGAACTGATTTTCCGGAGAGTCTATGAATTGTCAGGCAGTAAGCTTCCTGTCAAAAGGTTGTGGATCAGTTCTATGGAGGATGCTGCCATTTCAGAGGGGTTTGCCCATTTGAAAAACGGGACAGAATATCAAAATCTGGCAGAGGCGGCTGTCTGCCGTGCAAAAGCAGACTGGCTGGTAGGCATGAATGCAACCAGAGCCTTTACTACGACTTATGGCAAAACTTTCCGGGTTGGAAGAGTGCAGACGCCGACACTTGCCATGTTGGTGGAACGTCAGGAAAAGATCGAGCATTTTGTAAAGGAAACCTATTATAAGGTCAGGCTGATGGCAGGAGATATGATATTTGTTTCGGAAAGTATCAAAGACCGGACAGAAGCAGAACAGCTTGCTGCTTTATGCAGTGGAAAATCCGCAAAGGTCAAGGAGGTAAATCGTGAAAAAAAGAGAGGTTTGCCGCCGAAATTATATGACCTGACAACGCTGCAAAGAGAAGCAAACCGTCTGTTTGGTTATACGGCAAAAGAAACACTGGACACGTTGCAGGAATTGTACGAAGAAAAGCTGCTTACTTATCCAAGGACAGACAGCCGGTATGTAACCAGTGATATGGAGGAAACATTGCTGGAACTTGCAGGGGATATGATGGAAGAATTTCTTGATTTTTCCTTTTATGCGGATGTAAGGCGTGTGGTCAATCCGGCAAAAGTTACAGACCACCATGCGATACTGCCGACAAAGCAGGCAATGAAAGCAGAGTGGACAGGGCTTTCGGAAAAGAAGAGGAGTCTTTTATATTTGACTTCCATGCAGGTGTTAAAAGCTGTGGCAGGAGATTTCCAGTATGAGCAGGCAGAAATTACGGTTACCTGTGCCGGACATGAGTTTCATGCAAAGGGAAAAAGAACAGAGCAGATGGGATATAAAGAAGTAGAAGCAGCTTTTCGGAAAAAAGTATCAGCAGGGGCAGAAAAAGAGGATGAAGAGGAAGAAGGAATATTCCCGGAATATCTGAAAAAAGGTCATGTGTTCCCGGAGATACAGGCAGCATGTAAGGAGTGCTTTACAGCACCGCCGAAGCCATTTTGTGATGTGATATTTTGTGAGCGTAAGGAGTGGATAGGAATTGAAGAAAGGAGTTCAGCATGAGAAGAAAAAAAGATAGAAGCAATGGCATTACTGCTTTGTATGAAAGACTGTCTCGTGATGATGATAATGCTGGAGAGAGTAACAGTATAGTTCATCAAAAGCAAATGCTTGAAGATTATGCTATTAAACATGGTTTTACGAATCTTGTTCATTTTACTGATGATGGTTGGAGTGGAGCGACCTTTGACAGACCTTCATGGAACAGACTCGTTG
>ENA-OZKJ01000384-OZKJ01000384.1-human-gut-metagenome-genome-assembly--contig:-NODE-384-length-18711-cov-7.237296_pt1 | contig 18711 bp, 14 predicted proteins | sample MGYA00244824_ERZ653760 | MGnify/ENA primary metagenome ERZ653760 (study PRJEB26926, sample SAMN06165255) | human gut metagenome | biome: ENVO:00009003; feature: ENVO:2100002; material: ENVO:00002003...
ATACTGTTCGCATTCATGGAAAATGGCTATGAATCATTAAGAAAAATAGAAAAGCTGTGCAAAACAGATATCCGCTTTATGTGGTTATTACAGGACGAACCGCCGCCAAGCCATATGACGATAGACAATTTTATGAACAATGTGCTTAACGGAAAAATAGAAGAGATATTCGCTGACATCAATGCTTACATATTTGAACAAGAAAACGTAGATATGGATCATGTGTACATAGACGGAACAAAGATCACAGCCAACGCCAACAAATACAGCTGGGTATGGAAAAAGAGCTGCGAGAAAAATCGCGTGAAAGTATTTGCAAAGATAACAGAACTGTTAAGTGAGATAAATAAAAGAATAGCCGCATTTGGTGTGAAATTTGGAGTTCGCGAAGAATATGCCATCGAATATCTCGAACAGATATTGAAGCAATATATACAGCTTTGCGGTTTTGATCCTGCTTCTGCTGTCAGGGGACGTGGGCATCATAAAACTCCAGAACAGCGATATTATGATAAGCTTACAAGTTACATTGCGAGACTAAAAAAGTATGCAGAGCACATAAAAATATGCGGCAATGAACGAAACAGTTATTCCAAAACAGACCATGATGCAACATTTATGCGTATGAAAAAAGACTATATGGGAAACGATCAACTGCTCCCAGGTTACAACATACAATTTGGCGTTTGCGATGAGTATATCGCCGTATATGACGTAAAGCAGTATGCCTCGGATATGGATTGCTTCAAGCCGCTTATGGAAAAATTCCACAGAATATATGGAAAGTATCCTGAATATCCAGTTACCGACGCAGGCTATGGAAGCTTCAACAACTATCTGTACTGTGAAGAACACGGAATGGGAAAATACATGAAATTTACCATGTATGAAAAAGAAAGCAAGAATATTAAATACCATAATGATCCATACAGAGCAGTGAATTTCCGCATAGATGAAAATGGTGATCTGGTGTGTCCTAACAACAAAAAATTCCATTACGTTTACAGCAGACCCATAAAGGGAAACAAATATGGGAGAACAGAAGAATTCTATCAGTGTGAAGAATGTGCAAACTGTTCTCATAAAGAAAAGTGCTGCAAATGCAAGGGAAATCGCATAGTTCGCATAAATGAAGAATTGACTGCATTTCACAAAGAAGTTTTGGACAATCTTAATTGTATTCATGGAGCGCTTCTCAGAATGAACAGAAGCATTCAATCTGAAGGTGCAAATGGTATCATCAAGTGGAATCGGTCATACACAAGAGCCAGAAGACGTGGCTTAAATGCCATGAATTTAGAAATTGCGATGATTTGCTGTGGTTTTAATCTGCATAAATTTCACTTGAAGAAGATCGCAATCAGAAAAGCAGCCTGAAAAAGATATTTTTCAACATTTTAATAATCGGCAAAAAGCGCTGTATTTCTGCCGGTGTGTTTGCTGTAACCTTTTTTCAAGATTAGATAGTTCTTTTTTGCTGTGTGATATATTAAAGCCCGTGGGCTTCCATATCGAGGGAATCCACGGGCTTTGTTGCGCTTTTTTTTACAGCGCCTTGTTTTCTCTTTTGTGCTTAAAATCAGCAACTCCTCGGATTTGTCCGCTGATATTTTGAGTATTTGACTTACGATTTCAATAAGTTCGGATGTGTTGCTTTCGGCATTGGCTGAAACGATTTTCCTCACCTTTCCTATCTGCTTGTTCAAATAAGGCGAAATACTCACCGTATCGAGAATAAAGCGGAGTTCTTCGAGCATTTTCAACTTAACACCCTTACAGGCATATGTCCAAAAAGGCACACCGCTGTTCTCGTCAAAGGTCTTCGACTGCTCAATCAGTGAAATGTAGCCGACCTTCTGCAAGTCCTCAAAAGCCTCAAATGCAAGATTGTATGATTTTGCAAGAGAATGTGCAAGTGCGTATACGTTGCGGTAATTATCCTGAATCAGCTGTTCATTTGTGTTCTTGGTCATTGTTCTTCCCCGATATTTAATGTCTTGTAAAGCGTGTGCTTTTCAAAAAGCTCTTCGAGCGTTTTGTACGTTATCAGATTTCCATTCTCGTCACTTTTGCCCCGAATTGCCTTGTCACGCATGGTTTCAAGGTAGTGCAGAATTTTGTCGTAATCCGCATCCGAAATACTTCCTCGGAATTTCTGCTGATAATATTTGTTCCTCGCCTTGTGGTAGGTCTGGATAATCGGATTGTTCTCAGCCTTTTCCTTGTGCTTGTTTTTCGCGCCAATCTGACGGCAGGTTCTGTTGGGATTTTCGGGAGACTTTTCATTGCAGTAAAACGTCTTGTAGCTGTCAGTCGCAAGGAAAAAACGTCCGCAGTGGTGACAGCGAAAAGGCGCTCTGCCGTGCTGCATTCCTCTGAAAAAATCGTATTGAATAACGCTTTGCGCATTATGAAATTCGCAGGTATCAACCACCCATGTCTTGTCTTTATCATCGGGATCAATCATTCCCGAAACGCCGATATTTACGTCCATGGTTTCACGAACTCTTGCCTTTTCATAGTACGGCACGCTCGCCATCAGCTCACTCGAAAGTGTGGAATATTCGTTAAACGCACCCCACGCAATCGCATAGTTGCTTTCGTCACGTTTCTTAAGCCGTGTAAAATATTCATCTGACATTTCGGCTATGCAGCAGGCGATTATGTAAAGCCCAATCCCGTACCCCGAAAACAACTTTTTGTACCTCTCATACTCCGCAAACTCCTCCGACGTCATATCATACAGCCTGCCGTAGAAAGCCTTGCTCTTCATTATTTCGGCACGCTGTTTTTCTTTTTTCAGGTCAATATTCACATAGCAGTACGGTGGTAAAGTCACCGCAATTTGTTCGATTTCGATTATGCGGTCAACAAATTCCGTCATAGTCTGCTCGTTTTTCATCGCCATATTATTATCTGCAAACCCCGCAAAAGAGACGGTTAAGTCATAAATCTTTTTCATATCCTCAGCTTTCATATTCAGCAGAGCCGTTGTGATTTCGCCAACCTTCAAAGCTATTTTTGTTGTGAAAATTCTATTCTTGTGAATAAGAAAATAGAAATTAAAAAAGCTGTCGTCGGGCATATCGTAATTCAGATTGTTTGAAATTGCATTGTTCATGTCAAGTACCCCTCAAAAGTGTATCTATAGGTCAGCTCTAAAAACCTATATTTATTATATCACACTTTTTCAGATTTGTGGTAACTTTTATTGTACAATTGATATAAACATTTGAAACCATGTAGTGAATGGATTTTTTGCCTGTAATGCGATTTGATAAATTAGAAAAAATTCGCCTAATTAATATACAGAGCGAATGGTCGACGGAATCTTGAAAATTGAATAATCGGTAACCGAATACGTTATTTCTGACGGAGGGGTGATGAACTGTTCCAGCTACTGAAGATGTACGCCATGACTTTTGTATTTCAAAACGAGCGACAAATACAATCTTCAACCTGCATCTAGCAACTGCAGTTGGCGATGAAAATCAGAAACGGATACTTACGTTTCAGCTTGCTGACATTGCACGTTCTCAAGCGTGATACCAACCGTCGCAAGCAATAGGAACGCTGCTCTATGAGCCTGATAAGCTGTCGGGCGTTCGGCTACTGTTTGAAAGCGCAGGACACACTACAACAACTACATAAATTAAAAAAGGAGTGATGCCAATGTCAGAAATCATGACAGAAGGAAAAAAAGCAAAACTGATTGATGAAACAGTCTACAATGATCCCTACGTTGTTAAAAGCAATTGCCTTTATGAAATGGTTCAGGTGAAAGATCAGGTCGTTCCAATGAAACTTGCAGACTTTGTTCCCACACTTATTTCGGAAATCACCAGAGATGACGGCACAGAGCAAAAGAAAATGTTCAAGGTCGGTGCGGTTCACAAGTCGGGAATTAAACTGTCGGAGCAGATTGTTTCCGCAGACGAAATGCAAAACATGAAATGGCTCTTAAACCGCTGGGGTGCATTGGGTGCTGCACAGCCTAAGCAAAACGTGCTAAGTAAAATCTGCCACGCAATTATGTTAACGAAAGGTGAGGTGAAATTTGAAACTATGTATCTCCAAACTGGTTGGAAGAAGATAAACGGTGAGTATGTGTTCCTGATGCCGACGCAGAACAGTCCGTTTACCGTTGAACTGCAAGGCAAGCTGAAAAACTATTCTTTCACTGAAAAGGGTTCGCAGGAGGACTTGATTTACTTGTCTGCAATGCTTGAAAACAGTTTTGCACCGCAGTGTGTTATGCTACCACTGCTGGCGGTAACGTTTCTGTGTCCGCTCAATCACTTTCTGAAAAGTGCAGGCTACGAGCCAAAGTTTGTGACTGCGCTGATTGGTAAGACGGGTAGTCGTAAATCCACACTTGCAGCGCTGTTCCTTTCGTTCTTCGGAAAGTTTTCAGCAAGCGACCTACCGATGTCATTCCACGACACAGCGAATAGCATTTTGAGCAACATATACTATTTAAAAGACGTGTTGACTTGCATTGACGATTTTCATCCGAGCGGAATGTTTCACGAGCAGGAGATGAAAAGCATTGCGCAGAATATTTCGCGATACTACGGTGATAGAATTGGTCGTGCACGACTAAATTCAAAAGCGGAGTTACAATCTTCAAAACCGCCTACAGGCAATGCAATTATCACAGCGGAGTACACTCCTGAAATTTCCGTGTCGGGTTCGGCGAGATACTTCAATATTGAACTTAATGAAAACGATGTTCAGCTTGATGATCTGTCAGAATATCAGCAGTTAGCAAATGACGGAGTGCTGTGTGGGATTATGCAAAGCTACATTGAGTGGATTAAAAATGTGTATCTTGATGATGAAAGTGCTTTTGTAAAAACACTCGAAGATGTGTTTTTGAAATACCGCAAGTTTTATCTGGACAGGCTGTGTGCAAACAGAATTAAGTTTCACAACCGCACACCCGACATGCTTGCACACTTGAAAATCGGGTTTGCATTTCTGCTTGTGTTTCTTAAATCGAAAAATCAAATCAACAAGTCGGAGCTTGATAAATTTGAAAAGGTGTTCGACGAGATCGTTTTGAAAGCTGTGTCTGCAAACGCAGAAATCATCGAGCTTGAAAATCCGACAACTAAGTTTTGTGAAAAGCTTAAAAGTCTGCTGGACAGCGGACGGTGTTATGTAGAAACAAAAGGGCTTGACTCCCCGCCCCGTCAGAGAAACTGCATCGGCTTGCAGGACGATGAGCACTACTACCTGTTCGCAGACACAACACACTCCGAGGTGCGAAAGCTGTGTGCCGAGCAGGGTGAGCATTTTTCTATTAGCAAAAATGAGCTACTTCGTCAGCTTCGTAAAGAGGGCTTGCTGCTGTCAAGGACAAGCCGCAACACGGTCTCGGTCAGGGACAACTCCAACACAGTAGTGAATGTGGCGATGCTGAATAAGCTAAAGATGGAAGAACGGCTATCGGACGATTTGTACCGCCCCACAGCCGAGGTCGGATAGTTTAACCAACGAGCCAACAAAACGCCGCTGTGAGCGATTTGTCGGCGTTTGTGAGCGAAGTACAGCAAGATATTTTTTGCAGAAGGAAGATGAGAAAAATGGAGTAAAATCGGCTGTCGGCATATTGCACGGACCGGGTAAATTCCAAGCGGTTATGACGTAGAGGAATAAGATTGCAGGTTAAAGCGGCGGGGTCGCCGCATTCACAGCGGACGGCAAAGCCGACCGCAATTGCGAGCGTTTGGGCAAGGTCTTGTGCAGTATTTTAGGGGGTTGTGGTTTTGGGGTGTGTTACCATAAGAGGGCAACGCTGCGAAATCACGACCGAAATATCAGCGAAAGGACAAAGTCGAACAGTATTAAGGAGGCGTTTTCATGGCGAAAAAAGAAAAACAGGCGGTGTGGCTCTACCCGGAAGTAAAAGAACTGCTGACCACTCATATGGCGGCAGCAAATGCAATGTCGCAGAGCGATTTTATTGAAAAAGCGATCAGGTTTTATGCAGGATATCTTGATTGTAATTCGGAGAATATGACGGAGTATCTCGGCGAAACGGTATCAGCTGTCATTGACGGGATCGTAAAAGGCAGTGAGCAGCGTATCAGCAGAGCATTGTTCAAGCTGGCGGTGCAGTCTGCAATACAGTCGCACATACTTGCGGCGGTGACAGATGTCGATGAAACCGATGTCGGTAAGCTGTACGGAATGTGTACTGAAGATGTGCGCAGGACAAACGGCATTATTGATTTCAGAAATGCCTACAAATATCAGAAGGAGGATTGACCTTGGATAAAATCAGAACAGGGATTTATGTGTCCGGTGATGTGCTTGCAGAGTGTGATGATTATTGTACAAAGCAGGACATCAGCCGTTCGGAACTGATAGAGCAGGCGCTGAAATTGTTTCTTGCAACAAGAGCTATCTCTACCAAGAGTAATGTTCTTGTTCCGGAGCTTGCGGAGTGCATTGCTCAAGCAAGCGATGAAGGCATAACAAAAATATCAAAAGGCTTGTTCAGATATGCAGTCGAGGTTGAAATGCTGATAGCTATTCTCGTAGACACCTTTGAGCTCAGCAAGAACGAGTTGAAGGACATCAGGCGTGAGGCGGTGAACAATGTCAGACGCACAAGAGGAAAGATCAATTTTGATGATCTGATAACAAGAAACTTTGATGAGGGTATAGCCGATGATGAATAATCTGAACAAGCATCGATAGAGTAACGGAACGTGACGAGGTCTCCGATGAGGGGACGAATCCTTACCTCATATTAAGTTGTGTAACAAAACGTTACTGTATGTCAGCTTTACTGACAAGAGAACACGGAATATATTTCCGACATACCAAGGGTACAACATTTCACTGTACCCTTGAAAACACTGTGAAAGGACAGATGTAAAAATGAACATCACACATACCATAAGCAGAATTACCAAAACAACAAGGAGAGTGATAATACAATGGCAGAAAACAAAAACGAAACAAAGATCATCGTGCTTACGATCAAGGAGGCGGCTGCTCTTGTAAACGGCATGACCGAGTACAGAGTCCGTCAGATGTGCATCAACGATCAAATTCCGCACATAATGGCCGGCAGAAAGTATCTCATCAACAAGGATATTTTTCTGAACTATCTCCGTGGAAAAACATCGTAAGAAATTAGCTCATAGGAAAGATACGAGTATACGGTGGCGCATTTCTCTGGACTTTTCCACCGAGATGTGGTAAAATGTTGTCGGTAGAAATGCGCCATAGTTTTGAAACGGAGGTTTTAATATATATGGCGACTATTAGAAAGCGTCCCAATGGGACTTACGAAATAAAGGTGTCATGCGGTTATGGCGTAGACGGTAAGCAGCACAATCAGTACAAGAGCTACAAACCTGAGCCTGGTATGACACCTCGGCAGATCGAAAAGGAGGTGCAGCGTCAAGCAATACTTTTTGAGGAGGACTGCAAGCGAGGACAGATAACAGCGGCAGTCAAGTTTGAGACATTTGCCGAACAGTGGTTTGAAGAATATGCAAAGGTCAATCTTCGTCCTACATCGTATTCAAGAATGAAACAACTCACCAAACGCATATACCCAGCACTCGGTCACAAAAGACTTGATAAGATAACTAGTCGAGATGTTCAGAAATTCATCACCGACCTTCTGGTTAACGGCAAGAACATGAACAACGGAAAGCCGCTGTCGAGGAAAACGGCAGTGCATCATCTAAGCTTCATAAGCGACGTATTCAGCTACGCTATCCGTATGGGAATGCTGACTGACAATCCTTGCAGACGGGTGGTTGTTCCAAAATCTGAGCAAGAGGAAAAGCAGATATATACGCTGGACGAGGTAAAAACACTCTACGAACATTTAAAGGACGAGCCTATGAAATACCAAGTGTATCTGCTGCTTGCGATATACAGCGGCTTCAGGCGAAGCGAAATGCTGGGATTGGAATGGAAAGACATCGACTTTGAGAACAGCCTGATCCATGTCCGCAGAACATCTCAGTATACAAAAGAAAAAGGCATATACACCGATACCACTAAGACGCGAAAGTCCAAGCGTGTGTCAAAGTTTCCGCCGTCTATAATGAATCTGCTAAAGCAGTTCAGGACAGAGCAGGCCAAGGAAGCGAAACAGCTCGGTACAAAATGGGAGGGTCACGACAGGCTGTTCACCAAATGGAACGGCGCACCTATGAATCCGCAGACTCCCTTTGAGTGGCTTCAGGGTTACTGCGAGCGTATCGGAATACCGTTCCGAAATATTCACTCTCTACGTCACCTCCATGCCTCGCTACTGATTTTTGAGGGTGTGGACGTTGTAGCGGTGTCCGCAGATATGGGACATAGCGTTGTTGGAACGACCTTAAATTTATATTCCCATATGTTCCAAGAGGCGAGAGCACGCAACTGCGATGCGATAAGCAACGCTCTAAGCTTCACAAACGAGGTTAAAGTGAAAGAAGAAAAGCACTCCGAGGACAGCACAGAGGGCACCTACGAAGATGAGGACGAGCAGGAAGAAGAACAGTTCGGACAAGTTTTCGGGGCATAAAAACAACCGCAGGGCGCAAGCCTTGCGGGGTACATAGAACACAGCCAAGAGGTAGTCGAAAGCGGTTATTTTCAAAATAAGTGGCAGATAAGTGGTTGAGGAGATTTTAGGGAAAAATAAATCCCTGAAAACAACGCAAATGCGTTATTTTCAGGGAAGTGATCTGGTGACCCGTACGGGAATTGAATTAATCCCGAGCTTTTTAGTAGTTTTTGGTAAAATGCGAAAATGGCTGTAAATCGCGGATTTTTGAAGTTTCAACTACAGTAACTTCAAGCGATTTCAGACGATTTTTAGTACAAATAAGTGCCAAACAAGTGCCAAAAGTGGCGCATTTCCCTCCGAATGGTAAACCAACGTTCAATGAATATTTAGCAGGGATACTTCTGAAAATGAAGCGTTTATCCCTGCTTTTTTCTTATACATCGAGGGCTTAATCACTTCTTTGAAGCTCCCGTTTCGAGTGCCATTTCGGGTGCCACTTAGAGCGCCAAATTATATTGAAAGTACCTCTCTTTTAATTATTATGATACGACCCTTTCGCCGGATTTGGTTGAACCCTTATGATATATTTTCCCTCGCACTGGGGCTTTTCAAGGAGATATCTGATTATTTGTTCGCTGACATAGAGCGACTCTGCGAGTTTTTTCTTGATCTTTTAATAGCAACAGAAATTGTACTGGTATCTTAAGCAAGTACCATTTATATCTAAAAAAGAATTTCTAACACTTTCGTGAGATGTATTGACTTTTTTGCTGATATGTGTTATTATTCTAATAACCCATTATTGTATCACAGGATACAGGAAGGAATGAATCATGGTGGCAGTAAGCTACAATAATCTCTGGAAATTACTTATCGACAAAGGAATGAATAAGACCGAATTGAAAGAAGCATCGGGTATCAGCTTCAATGTTATGGCTCGCATGGGAAAAAATGAAACTGTTTCTCTTGAAAGCCTTGAAAAGATATGTATGGTATTGAACTGTAACATTGGCGATATTATGGACATTACGACACAAACAGAAGCAAGGACATTCTCGACCATTGAGCTTTTTGCAGGCGCAGGCGGTCTTGCTCTTGGTGTGGAAAAAGCAGGGTTTAACACACTTGGTCTTGTAGAGGTGGACAAGGACGCATCCGACACACTTCGCAGAAATAGGCCTGAATGGCGAGTTATCAATGATGATATTGCAAATATATCCTGCCTTGATCTGCAAAATTACTTTGGCTTGAAGCAGGGCGAGCTTGATTTACTTTCGGGTGGAGCACCTTGTCAGAGTTTTTCATATGCGGGAAAAAGGCTTGGGCTTGAAGATGCCCGTGGAACGCTGTTCTATCACTATGCTAAATTCTTGGAACAGCTTCAGCCTAAGATGTTTCTTTTTGAGAACGTTCGTGGTCTGCTGACTCACGATAAGGGCAGAACATACAAGACTATTACAGATATTTTTGAAAGCACAGGCTACACCATTCAGAAGAAAGTGCTGAATGCGTGGAACTACGGTGTTGCTCAGAAGCGTGAACGACTTATCACTATCGGTATCAGAAATGATCTTACAAATCAGATCAAGTTCACTTTCCCTACACCACATGAATATAAGCCTGTTCTCCGTGATGTGCTGCTCGATTGTCCTAAGAGCGAGGGTACACCCTATTCGGAGTATAAACGTAAGATATTTGAGCTTGTTCCTCCGGGAGGATATTGGAGAGATATTCCTGAGGATATCGCCAAGGAGTATATGAAAAGCTGTTGGTACATGGAGGGCGGCAGAACGGGTATTCTCCGCAGACTCAGCCTTGACGAGCCGTCGCTCACGGTACTGACTTCTCCGAGCCAGAAGCAGACAGATCGCTGTCACCCCCTTGAGCCTCGTCCGTTTACTATCCGTGAAAACGCACGTTGCCAGAGTTTCCCCGATGAATGGCAGTTCTGCGGAAGTATCGGCTCACAGTACAAGCAGGTCGGCAATGCAGTACCCGTAAACCTTGCTTATGATATTGCAAAACAGATAAAAATAGCGTTGGAGGGATTATCATAATGTGGACACTTAGTTTCATCAGCGAAGAAGATTTTACAAAGCACGTCAAGAAAACCATTGAGAAGTACGGTGAAAAGCTGGAATCCTTCGACTTGAAGCGTTTCAACAAGAATATCATTGACCCTATCAAGCTGATTTTCGATAAGACAGTTTATCAGGCTTCTTGGGAAGAAATCGTCAGCAACGAGATTTTTCGTCAGCGTGACAAATCTAACAATAATGATATAGGCTATTTCCACCAACGAATATTCAACTACATCGACAAGTGCCATGTTCCCGACAACGGCAAAGAGGGTGGCTGGGATGTTATTTTTGAGAATCCTGATGGTATTTCCCTACCAGATGGCAGCGTAGTACATACAGTTTATGTTGAGATGAAGAATAAGCACAATACAATGAACTCTGCATCGGCAGGCAAAACATTTATCAAGATGCAGAATCAGCTCCTCAACGATGATGATTGTGCTTGTTTTCTTGTTGAAGCTATCGCCCAAAGGTCGCAGAATATCAAGTGGGAGACTACCGTTGACAAGAAAAAGGTCGGTCATAAACTGATACGTCGTGTGAGCATTGACCAATTCTATGCACTTGTAACAGGCCAGGAAGACGCTTTCTATCAGATGTGTATGATGTTGCCGTCAATCATACAGAAAGCTGTAAACGAACTTGAGGGCTCTATTGTTCCGCATGATACTGTTATTGATGAGTTGAAAGCTCTTGCGAAAGAGCAGAGTATTGATGATGATAACCTTGCTGTGGCTATGGCAGTATATATGCTGGGGTTTGGGAGTTATAAAGGTTTCTAAATAACATCTTTTTTGAGGTTGAAAGAATATATGATAACAGATAAAGATATTCAAGATAGAATTATAAATAATGATGCACTCTTCAATAACATATTTGTCGTTCAACAGAAGTTTGATATTGTCCCTGAAGATACCGAACATATCGGAACAAGCATAGCTTATCAAGATTTGACGGAACTGCGTGATGAATTTATTTGTGAATTGTACGACACAATTGTTGATTGGGTATATAGTTCTGGCAAGTATACTGAAATAAAAAATGCAGCTATTAGTAAAGGAAAAACCGAACAAGCTGCTAATTCAGAAGTTCAAAGAAAAGCACATCAGAAATTCAGAGGCGATAGAGATTCTGAGCAATTGCTTGTTCAAGGTCAACTTGGTGAACTATTATTATTTCACTATATTCAAAGATTTCAACGAGCAGTTCCCATGTTGCGCAAAATGAGAATAACAACCTCAAAAAGCCATGAGAGATTTGGTGCGGATGCAATTCATTTTAAAATTGAAAATGGTAAGCCGATTGTTATATTAGGTGAAGCGAAAACATATACAAGCAATTATAAATTTAAGGAAGCATTTGGGGATGCTATTGAAAGTATTATCACAACTTATTCAACTCATAGAAAAGAACTAAACCTCTATGTTCATGAAGATTTTCTTGATGAAACGATGAATGATGTTGCTGAACAATATCTAAATAACAACTTAAAAAATGTTGAAGTGCACTTGGTTAGCATCGTTGTATATAATGAAACAAAGAAACTAAATATGACATCACAGGAAGAAATACACAAACAGATCCAACAAATCATAGAAGATAAATACAAAAGCTTTGATAAGAGTAAAATTGATATAGAGAATAATCCAATTCTAAAACGTATTACTTATATTGTCATGCCAATTTGGAAATTGGATGAATTGGCAAGAGAATTTCAAAATAGAATTTGACGGGAGATAGAAGTATACTGATGGAGAATTATAAAAATCAAGTGATAAAAAAATGGCTGGAAATAGATTTTTCCTTCATTGCTAACAAACTCGGTTTGATTAAATCAGAATGTACCGTTTCTGAAGAATTGATATATAGTTCCATAAGATGTTTAGATTATGAAACTACAGTTTCAAAAACTCCATCTGTAAACTATGTTATTACTCTTATAGCCTTAATGTGGGAATACGTTGATCGTGAGAAATATGATCTGCGGAAAGTTATCGTTAAATTCCTTTCGAGAATCGGATATCCCACATCTGCTATTATTGTAGATAATGAATTTGATTTCAAAAAGTGCGTTTTTTCTTCTCTTGAAAGTCCTATTGACCATATTCTTACAACACTTAATCAAACCAACAATAGTGTATCAGTAAGAGAAAGTCATTATTTATTAACGGATTTTCAAAAGAAGATTTGGGATAGTATGGATTGTGAAAGACTAATTGGTATTTCAGCTCCTACTTCTGCTGGAAAATCATTTGTGATCCTTCTGAAAATACTGAGTAAACTGTGCTTGGAATCATTTGACGTAGTATATATTGTTCCAACACTTAGCTTGTTAAATCAAGTATCTGAAGATTTCAACAGTACAATACTGCAATTAAACATTTCTAATTGTATAGTTTCAAATTCTTATGTTGAAAGCAGTGCCTCGTCAGTCAACACTATTTATGTATTAACGCAGGAAAAAGCTATTTCAGCATTTGGTGACGAAAGAAACACATTTACAAAAGACATAGTATTAGTTGCAGATGAGATACAGAATATTGAACGTATTAAAGAAGATGATGACGAAAGAGCGAAGGTTTTATTCGATACTTTAAATGAGTTTCGATACAAAGATAATGTTAAGCAAATAATTATATCTGGTCCAAGAATTGAGGACATCGAAACTACAGGAACGGATATTTTCGGGATTAAAGCTAAAGATATAACGTCTCATGACAGCCCTGTTCTAAATCTGACATATAGCGTTTGTAAAGAGAAATCAGCTTATTTTTTGAAACAATACTGTGCTTTAACCGACGTTCCCATCAAAAAAAGAATTACAAAACCGCAATTGATTCAAGGATATGGAAAAAAGAAGTATGATGATGGATTCCTCACTTACTTAGATAACATAGTCAACTCATTAAAGCACCAGCAGAATATTATTTTTTCACCAACATCGTCAACTGCAAGAAAAATAGCTTGTTCAATCAACGGGGATACAAACATTAATCAGGAACTTACCAAACTAATCGCTTATTATCAATCCTCAATTCATCCTCAGTACTCTATGTGTGGGACATTAGCTAAAGGAATCGCTTATCATCACGGTAAATTGCCACATCATGTACGCCGAACGATAGAGATTGCTATACATAATAAATGGGTATCAACTATTGCGTGTACTACAACACTACTGCAAGGCGTAAATTTACCAACACAGAATATAATAATTAGAAATCCGTACTTGTATGTAGCAAAGCACGCAGGCTCAACTGAGTTATCAAATTATGAAATGGCTAATTTAAGAGGAAGAGCTGGAAGGCTATTAAAGGATTTTATAGGTAGAACATTTGTACTTGATGAATCTGCATTTGCAAATTCCGAAGAATATGATCAATTATCTTTATTTGAAGATACAACAAAGGATTTGCCAACAAGCTATAAAGAAAGATTTGATAAATACTACAGTGACATTGAACAAGTAATCTCATCCGATAAAACGGTTGATATCAGTATGACGAGATACGGTGATTTAATATCATATATCAGACAATCGGTATTGCGATATGGTGAAAAATCAAGACAGAAAATGCAGAATGTCGGGATTAATTTAACCAAAGAGCAGATTGCTGCTATTATTTTGAAATTAGAAAAAATCACTGTTCCTAACAGTATATGTCTCAAAAATCGTTACTGGGATCCATTTGTTCTTGATGTAATATATAAAAACTATGATGAAGCTGTACCAAAGCATCCATGCGAGCGTGGTGCTAAAGCAAAATTAGATCGGATGCTTAAATTTTTAAGAGACACACCAGAAACATCACATATGTATGAGAAGCATATTCCTTCTCAATTACAAAAAGGAAGTGGACGTAGTTTGTTATGTTCGCTTTGTATGCAATGGGCTAAAGAGAAATCGTTGAAAGACATCCTAGCAAATATAAATTGTTCGGATGAAGATGATGTGGCTGATGAAATTGAAAATAGAATTGAAATTCTTCAAAATACAGTTTCTTATAAGGTTCCACTATTAATAAAACCTATATTTGATATTAAGGATTCTGATTCTTCATTTATATCTTGTATGCAAGCTGGAGCGTATAATCAAGTGACAAGAGTGATGATTGAAATAGGTGTACCAAGAGAATGTGCTTTGGAATTAAACAAATCATTATTTCAGAGCTATGATTGCAATAATAAAACCGAAGAAGAAATAGAATTAGAAATTAGAAGTATTCTTAAAACAAATAAAAGTACTCTTCCTTACTGGATAGGTGCTCAATTGAATTTTTTAGGATAGTTCACATTTTATATTTGATTGAGAATATAATATTGATTTCACAAATATGACCAGCGGCTGAGAGCAATAGCGTTCTCAGCCGTTTTAGTTTATCGTTATAGAATGATTGTTCAGTCAAGCCTATGAATAGCCTCTCTGAACTCTTCCTCCGACATTTCCCCCGACATGAACGCTACCTTCGCAGTATGTAGCTCCCTGAGCCAGTCGGCATAATCGTTATAGGACAAGTCCTTGCCCTGCTTTTCGTCTCCGAGCTTTAGTTCGTACCGCTCCACTCGCCGGTAATTGCGATTTATAGCTCTGTCATAGTCAGCCAGCAGTTCGCTGTGTTGAAGCCTAAATTTATATATCTGCTGCGGACCTATCTGTTTACAGGTGCGCCTGTCATCAGTCCTGACCCGATCACAGTATCGGGTCTTTTTCTTTGTCTTGGGCTTGAAAAAATGACCGCAGTAGTCGCATTGACTGAAACCAGTGTCGAACTCCATTGCGTGCAGGAAGATGTACCATATATAGTCAGGCAGATTGTCAAAGCGGTAACCTCTGCTGTATGGCAGCTTAGGTCTTGTCATCTGAAACATTTCTGTGCCGACATCTGTATGAGCAATGACTTGCTCAAATTGGCACTTGAAAATAGTTTCCCTGCCTAAGAATGCTTTAGTAGTCTTTTCCTCGTGGGTGCCTTCAAATCTGCAATACGCATCTGCGATAGTAAAGAAAATGTTTTGAGTGTGTACCATATCTCGCAGCATTTCAACAGCGTGATCCTTATGCTCAAAAAGCTCTTCATAACTTGATATATCATAACTGTCAACATACAGCTTTGTACACAGCAGAAAGCTGTACACAGGTTCTTCCTGACAAAAGATCTCAGCGGTATATCCAATGGCTCGGTACACGCCCAAAAGTTCATCAGGAGTCGTGTTCTCCTTGGTATATGCTTTCAGTTTGTCAAGAAGTCTGTTGAACGGCGTCAGATTTATCTCAAGAAAGTCTATCAGCTGCTGCTCAAATGTAATCTCAGGCAGCTCGGTTGCTTCCTCTCCATCATACATAAAGCGCCTGATAGTATGTTTATTTGGGAAAACGTACAGTCCACGACTCAGATACATAAGTTTTGCCTCCAAAAAATAGGTTACCACTATTATAGCACACATCATATTGAAATGGAAGTATAAATAAACAATTGAGTTTCATTTCGCATTTATTATGTGAAAAAAGTCTGTTATGATTGAAACTGAGGAAGAGTCTTCGGACTTGGACAGCAGCTTGAAAATTGAATATGGGATCAGGAGTTACGTTGTTTCCGATGGTGGGGCGGTGAGCCGTACCAGCCCAGAGATGCGCGATGACGCGAGAGCCGAGCGATAACATCTTTGGTTTCACATAGCGCAGATGTGAAGCAGCGATGAAAGTCGGGAACGGATACTTACACTCAACCACAGTCCGAGCGTGATAAAACCGTCGCAGGCAATGGGAGTGTGCTGGGGCAGCCGAGCATTTAAGCTGCCTATGAGTCCGATGTGCAGTCGGGCGGCTTCTGATTCGTCAGGTATAGTACGGCGGATACTGCTGTAAAAAACAGTGTGTCCGTTATGCTGGGCGTACTATGTCCTGATGCGTTCGTGATGTGTCTGATTTATGTGCCAAAAATAGTTCAAATTGCAATAAAGATACTGCTTCCACATTTTTCACTTGGGATAGCAGAAATCCGTCGGACACAGCCCACACAAATAGTTCGCACGAGCAACTTGCCCGTAACGAAAAAAGCTGTCGGCTGTGTTCGGGAATCTCATGGGAAAGGAGGAATCACATGAGTAATATGTTACAAACGAAAACCGCAGAAGAAATATTGACAACAGTATTCAAGCCGAAGGAGTTTATTATTGACGGACTGCTCACGCAGGGATTGTATGTACTTGCAGGTGCGCAAAAGGTTCGTAAGTCTTGGATGGCAATGGATATTTGCCTCAGCATTGCAACAGGAGTTCCTGTACTTGGACGTGGTACTATTCAAGGAACTGCTTTGTATCTTTGTCTCGAGGATAACTATCAGCGACTACAACGCAGATTGTTTCAGATGAACGCCGAACCGATTGAGAATCTTCACTTCGCACTTGCTGCTGATAAGATAGGCGCAGGTCTTGAAGAGCAGATAGAAGCGTTCAAGAAAGAGCACGATGACTTAAAGATAGTTGTGATTGACGTTATGCAAATGGTGCGCAGCAATGTTGAGTCAAGCTACGGTGCTGACTATGCAGAACTGATCGCACTCAAACAGCTTGCATATCACTTGAACATCTGCATACTTCTGATACATCATATGCGAAAAGCTAATGACAATAATCCGTTCAATATGATGACAGGCAGTACAGGTATCGGCGGTGCAACTGACGGCAACTTTGCGCTCAAGGAAACAAAGTGCGGCTCAGGAAAAGCTATTATGTATTGTCAGGGACGTGACATTGAATACACTGAACTGCGAATGCATTTCGATACCGATGTCATGCGTTGGATAGTTGAGAACGAAGCTACATCGAAAAAGAGCTGCGACAATATTGTTCTCTCTGCTGTTTATCTTTTCATCAAGGAGCGAATCCACTTTGAAGGTACTGCAACTGAGTTAGTCGCTGAGCTGAAAACAGTTACCGATGAAGTCATTTATCCGAACAGAGTTACAAGAGACTTGGTTCAGAATGGTTATGAACTCAGCAAGTACGGAATTGATTTCAAATACGAAAGAGTTCACAAAGGTCGGGTTATTATTCTTCATTACAACGGCAAGCGTGACAGTAGTGACGGTAGAAATGTTACCGTCACGCAGGCACTGCCTGACAGCTCACAAACGTCTATATAGCTTCATCTGCGGGGCGTGTCAGTAGGTTTCCGTGTCGGTAGTTTTACTGTCACGCACAAAAACGCCCGTTTTTGCCGCCAATACAGAAATCGGGTAGTTATCCCACCCAGATCCACAAAAGAGATTGTGGCGCAACGTGGAGCGAGTGTGGCGGCATTGGCATAAGGAGAAAACTACCGCTGACGGAGCAGTACAGACGACGGAAGTATGAAATGCCAGCATCGCATTCGGCAGTCCGCCGAACGCTTGCTGGTCGGGGAGTGCCCCGAACCCCCATCTCAAAAATCGCACAAAGAAAGGAGTATGATACTATGAGAAAACGCAATCGAACTATCACTGTCCGCTGTACCGATGACGAGTATGAGCGGATACACAACAAGGCTCAGCGATACAAGCTGTCCCTCAGCGACTTCGTTCTCGGATCGGCACTCGATAAGAAAATAGTAGTAGTTGACGGGCTGGGCGAGGTCGCAAAGCAGCAGAAAGCTATCGGTCGTAACCTAAATCAGATAGCAATGCTGGCTCATGAAGGACGGCTCCACTCGGTCAGACTGGACGTGCTTATTGAGCAGCACAAGGCTGTCACCCAAGCCGTTTGCGACATAGCCAAGGAGGTGAGATAGTGCCTATCATCCATTTCATAAACAACAAAACTCAGACCGCTGGCGGCATGAGGAATGTCCTCGCATACGTCAGCCGAAAGGAGAAAACAGTCTCAGAGGACAAGCATTTCGTGACCGGAGTCAACTGCTCGCCCGAGACTGCCCTCGCTGAGATGAACGCGACCAAGAATCTTTACCACAAGCATGACGGTCGTCTGTACTATCATCTGGTGCAGAGCTTTCCGAGTGGGTATGAGATTGAGCCTGAACTCGCTCACAAGATAGCAGTGGAGCTTGCTGAGAAAGCCTTCGGAAAGTATGAGTGTGTAGTTGCAACTCATATTGACCGTGAG
>ENA-OZKJ01000470-OZKJ01000470.1-human-gut-metagenome-genome-assembly--contig:-NODE-470-length-15953-cov-10.272298_pt1 | contig 15953 bp, 15 predicted proteins | sample MGYA00244824_ERZ653760 | MGnify/ENA primary metagenome ERZ653760 (study PRJEB26926, sample SAMN06165255) | human gut metagenome | biome: ENVO:00009003; feature: ENVO:2100002; material: ENVO:00002003...
ATCTACACTTCTAGCTTCGTCGGCAGCGTCAGATGTGTATAAGAGACAGTCGTCGGAGGACTCGAGAAGGTATATGAGATCGGACGTGTATTCCGTAATGAGGGTCTTGATACAAGACATAACCCGGAGTTCACTCTGATGGAGCTTTACCAGGCATTTACAGATTACCACGGCATGATGGATCTGACAGAGAATTTGTATCGTTTTGTTGCACAGGAAGTGCTCGGAACGACACAGATCGTATACAAGGGAATCCCGATGGATCTCGGCAAGCCGTTCGAGCGTATCACAATGGTTGACGCAGTGAAGAAGTACGCAGGCGTTGACTGGAATGAAGTTGAGACTCTGGAGCAGGCAAGAGAACTTGCAAAAGAGCATAATGTAGAATTTGAAGAGAGACATAAGAAAGGTGACATCCTCAACCTCTTCTTCGAGGAGTTCGTAGAGGAGCATCTGCTTCAGCCGACATTCGTTATGGATCACCCGGTTGAGATCTCTCCACTGACAAAGAAGAAACCAGAGAATCCAGAATATGTAGAGCGCTTCGAGTTCTTCATGAATGGATGGGAGATGGCAAATGCTTACTCCGAGCTGAATGACCCGATCGATCAGAGAGAGCGTTTCAAAGCGCAGGAAGAACTGCTTGCACAGGGAGATGATGAAGCCAACACAACAGATGAAGACTTCATGAACGCACTGGAGATCGGTATGCCGCCTACAGGTGGTATCGGATTCGGTATCGACAGAATGTGTATGCTGCTGACAGGAGCAGAGGCAATCAGAGATGTATTACTGTTCCCGACAATGAAGAGTCTTGACTCTGACAAAAAAGCAGGAAAATCCGGAGCAGTAGAAGAAGCAACTGCAAACGACAACAACGGATTCTTCAAAGACAACGCGAAGATTGACTTCTCCAACGTAAAGGCTGAGCCTTTATTTGAAGAAGAGGTTGATTTCGATACATTCAGCAAATCTGATTTCCGTGCCGTAAAGGTTAAAGAGTGTGTAGCAGTTCCGAAGAGCAAGAAGCTCCTTCAGTTCACACTGGATGACGGAACAGGTACAGACCGCACGATCTTAAGCGGAATCCACTCTTACTATGAGCCGGAAGAATTAGTTGGTAAGACACTGATCGCAATCACCAACCTTCCGCCAAGAAAGATGATGGGAATCGAGTCTTGCGGTATGCTGCTTTCAGCAGTGAATAACCTGAAGGATTCAGAGGATGAAGAACTGCATCTTCTGATGGTTGATAACCATATTCCGGCAGGTGCTAAGCTGTACTAATCCAGAAAAAAGAGTTCGGTTTGGTAGTCATAGACGTCCAATCAGGAAAAGTGGTTCCACGGATTGATATGGAGCTACATGAAACGGCCTGGAGCTGTATAGATTGAAATAATGATGTATGGATTATAAGGAAATAGAATAAGGAGCTCTATGGATTCTTAACTGTTTGACTTATTTGTTTACAAGTAAAATATTGATTATTTTTGAGGAGCATTTTTCAAAAATAAGGTGTATAAAGGGACACTTCTCTTTTGGTAGAAATACCAATGGAGAGTGTCTTTTTTGCGTTATAGGATATTACTCCAGAAAATATTTAATGCTGGAAAAGAATTTAACATAACATAGCAAGAATTCTCCTTCCTCTATAGGTGGGAGATGAATTGCAAAAAAAACAGAAAAGAACACTTGTTCCGCAATGCGATTCATGGTATAATAGAATCAGTCGATAAGGTAAAAGATCAAAAAAGGACTGTTTTTATGGAAAAAATAGATCACAATGCACATTCAGTATATTTGATGTATTATCATCTGATCATGGTGGTAAAATATCGAAGAAAAGTTATCAATGACCCAATTTCAGAAAGAGCAAAAGAAATATGGGAATATATTGCACCCCGATATGGAATTGTTTTGGAGGAATGGAATCATGATATTGACCATGTGCATGTAATGTTTCGTGCACAGCCTAAAACGGAACTCAGTAAATTTATCAATGCATATAAAAGTGCCAGCAGCAGGCTGCTGAAAAAAGAGTATCCGGAAATCCGGGAAAAACTTTGGAAAGAAGCATTCTGGAGCCAGAGTTTCTGCCTTTTGACGGCAGGAGGGGCACCGGTTGAAGTGATCCGTCAATACATCGAAACCCAGGGAGAGAAAAAGAATTGAACATAGCATATCGTTTCCGGATCTATCCAACAGAAGAACAGAAGATACTCCTTGGAAAAACATTTGGCTGCTGCCGTTTCCTGTATAACCAGATGCTTAATGACAAGATCCTGGAGTATAAAAAGACGAAAAAGCTGTTAAAAAATACACCAGCCATGTATAAAAAGGAGTATCCATTTCTGAAAGAAGTAGATTCGCTGGCACTGGCAAATGTTCAGCTTCATCTGGAGAAAGCATATAAGAACTTTTTCCGTGATCCCAAGGTTGGATTTCCACGTTTCAAGTCAAAACATCATTCCAAAAACAGTTACACAACAAATGTAGTCAACGGAAATATTCTGGTAGAAGATAACCGGATCCGGCTTCCCAAATTAAAATGGATCTCCATGAAAAAACACAGGGAGCCTGCAGAAAACTGCTGTCTGAAATCAGTGACAGTCAGTATGGAGCCGTCCGGAAAGTATTTTGCAAGTCTGCTGTATGAAGGATACAGCTGCGAAAACCAAGCAGCAGATGAAGATTACAGCAATGCCAAAATACTGGGGATTGATTATGCGATGCAGGGGATGGCAGTGTTTTCAGAAGAGATTGAGATGGAAGAAGCAGGATTCTTCAGAAAAAATGAAAAAAGGCTGGCAAGGGAGCAGCGTAAACTGTCGAGATGTGTAAAAGAAAGCCGCAATTATGTGCGGCAGAAAAAGAAAGTTGCCAGGTGCCATGAAAAAATACGAAACCAGAGAAAGGATTATCTGCATAAACTGAGCCGCAGGATCACAGACCAGTACGATATAGTCGCGGTAGAAGATATTGATATGAGAGCGATGGGCCAATGCCTGCGTTTTGGAAAAAGTGTACAGGATAATGGATACGGGATGTTTCGGAATATGCTGGATTATAAGCTTGCCTGGAAGGGAAAGGAATTAATAAAGATAGACCGCTTTTTCCCTTCAAGCAAAAAATGCAGTAAATGCGGAAAGATAAAAAAAGAGCTGGGATTATCCGAAAGAGTATACCGCTGCACGTGTGGAAATGAGATGGACAGAGATCGAAATGCAGCGATCAATATCCGTGAAGAGGCAAGAAGGATGCTGGCAGTATAAACTGTCCATATCCGGACAATAAGTAAGAAAATACGCCCGTGTCCGGGCAAAAAGAATCGCGGGGCACGCGAGGATAGCTTGTAGATACTTGGCTCAGTAGAGTCATTGAGCAAGAAGCCCCCACTTCAAAATCTGGGATTTAAGTGGTGGGAGCATGTCACGAAAATATGGGTTGGAAAATAGTCACAGCCACTCTGTGATTTATATGCCAGGTGGATTCCGCAATTGACTGGAAAGAAAAACAGCTTACAAAACGGGTGAAATTTCAATCGGAATTGACCGAGCTGAAAGCGAGGGATACTTCTTGTCCGAGGGGCAAGAAGGTGGAACTAAAAATAATTAGAACAATCGGAATTTGGAGGAGATTCTTATTTATGAAAAAAGGGATAAACAAATCAATCTTATTTTACATTGCATCAGTTCTGTTTTTCATAGCGTCAGCTATTGGCTTTACGAGTGGAAATGAAAGTTCTATGGCTATAGTATGGTTATGTCTTGGTTCTTCATTTCTTTGCTTGGGTTCGACTCATAAGAAAAAGGAAAACAATACAGATGATAAATAAGTTCCTGCTTGTATTGCTGGAAAATAGGGATTCATCGAGTCCTTTTGTGATTTGCAACTGCTGGTTGACAGATTTACAGCCTGAAATGGTGGAATGCAAACAGCAAAACTGTTATATTTAGCTCATAAAATCTGCAAAAGGAGAAAAAAATGATTTTAGCTGATAAGATTACAGAGGAAAGAAAAAAGAATGGATGGTCACAGGAAGAACTAGCCAATCAGTTGGGCGTATCCAGACAGGCAGTATCTAAGTGGGAAAGTGCAGGAGCTGTTCCAGATTTGCAAAGAATTTTACAGATGTCGGAGCTATTTGGTGTTAGTACAGATTACCTATTAAAAGATGAAATGAAAGCAGAAAATATCACCTATCACGAAAGTACTGAAAGCTATGCAGAACCGTTGAAAAAAGTAACTATGGAGAATGCAAATGAATTTCTTGACATGAAAAGAAATGGATCCAAAGTAGTGGCAAACGCAACAAGTATGTGTATCTCAAGTCCAATATTATTGATTGTTCTTGTGACAATGGCAGAAGATGGCGTATTTCATGTTTCGGAATCTCTGGCAACAGTATTTGGATGTGTTTTTTTGCTTGGAATGGTTGCGGCAGCCGTCTTTTTGTTTATTACATATGGAATGCGAGAATCACATATGGAACATTTTGAAAAAGAATGCTTTGAAACAGAGTATGGTGTATCTGGAATAGTACGAGAAAAAAAAGATTCCTATGAACCGATTTTTATCAGAGGAACAGCTGTTGGGGTAGTGCTTTGTATACTGGCAGTGATTCCGACAATTATTGCCGAATCTATGGAAGCGTCCGACTATTACTGTGGTCTTTCCGTTGGATTACTGCTATTCATACTTGCAATAGGAGTGAATCTGTTGGTTCGTGTTGGGATGGTAAAAAGCAGTTACGATACCCTTCTTCAGGAAGGCGAATATACAAAAGAAGAAAAACTGTTTAAGAAAAAGACTGACACGTTTTCTGGTGTATATTGGTGCTTGACTACAGCGATTTACCTTGCATGGAGCTTCTGGACGATGAGCTGGGATATTACATGGATTGTATGGCCGGTTGCTGGTGTTTTGTTTGCAGCATTGCTTGGTGTGGTGAAAATGGTGTTAAAGAATGGCAGTGGAACTCAGCACTATATTTAAGATGGAGTTAAGTTTATTTTCCGCATATTATACTCATCTAGAAATTCAAGTTTACAGAACTGAATCAAAAGAGCTCGAAGGAGCTCTTTTTCCTTTTTTATAATAGTATCATTATGGTATAATAGAGACATTAAAATCGGAAGTTGGAGGATACACGCATGAAAATTGTAATCATTAATGGAAGTGCCAGAAAAGGAAACACGCTGACAGCAATCAATGCATTTATAAAAGGAGCATCAGAAAAGAATGAAATTGAAATCATTGAACCTGACAAACTCAACATTGCACCATGCAAGGGATGTGGTGTCTGTCAATGCTCTAAGGGATGCGTCGATAAGGATGATACAAATCCTACAATTGATAAAATTGCTGCCGCAGATATGATTCTTTTTGCTACACCAGTTTATTGGTGGGGAATGTCAGCACAATTGAAACTTATCATTGATAAGTGCTACTGCCGTGGATTGCAGTTAAAAAATAAAAAAGTTGGCACGATTGTTGTAGGCGGTTCTCCAGTAGACAGTATCCAGTATGAGCTGATTGATAAGCAGTTTGACTGTATGGCAAAATATCTTTCATGGGATATGCTTTTCAAAAAATCATATTACGCAACAGCCAGAGATGAACTTGAAAAAAACAAGGATTCCATGAACGAACTTGAGGGGATCGGAAAAAATTTATAAAACCATAATTATTTTTTGAAAAGCGTTGCTAAAGATTTAACTAAAGAGATTGCAGAAAAGTCGATTTACGATTATCTGGAAAATACTCTTGGAGTTTCCATTGTCACAAGTAAACGTATCATGACCGTAGAAAAGATGACTGAAATTGATGAAAAATATTTGGATCTTGGAGACTATAACTGTATGGCTGTTGTCACCTCTCATACTTACAATAGTGATGGTGTTATGTTTGAATATACCCAGTCACGCCATCGCCCTGATTACTTTAGCTTCCAGGATAATGCAACAAGACAATCAATTTAGCAAGGGGAAAAAATATGAAACAGAAAAATATTTTATTTACAGACATGGATGGAACAATATTGTTCTCTGATAATGGAAAAACATATTTTAAGGAATCAGATTTAGATGCAATAAAGGAATTCCAGCAAAGAGGAAATCTGATCGTAATTAACTCCGGCAGAGCATTGCCATGGATAGTTGCTCCGTTGGAAGGATATCTTTTGCCTGATTACATGATTGCCGGTACAGGGAGTATTATCGCGGATAGTCATCAACAAATACTGCATGAAGAACCTGTATCATTTACAGCAATCAAAAAAATAATAAACGAATATGCATCGGATATACCATTAACAGTTCATACGAAAGACAACGTATTTTCATGTAATCAAAAAAAGCAGTACAACCTGCCAACAACACCTATTAGCAGTATTGATTTATTAAAAACAGAAAAACTTTATGGAATGTCATTCCATTTCAAAGACAATAAATCTGCAAAAGCTTTTGCAGACTGGCTGGAAAAGTCAGATCACCAGGATGTGAGGGCTTTTGTAAATATCCAGGATGTTGACATGGCGTGTAGAGACTGTTCAAAGGGGAACGCCATGAACATCCTTTGTCAGAAACTTGGATTCATGCATGAACAAGTCTACGCCATTGGTGATGCTGAAAATGACATTGATATGTTAAGGGCAACAAAGCATGGTTATACATTCCATCATTCTCCAGCTACTGTAAAGCAATATGCAGAAGGCTGTGTCAAATCTGTGTCAGAGTTAATTGATAAAATATTGAAAAGAACTAATTGAAATCTTTATTCTGTTTTTCTTATTCATTTGCAAACTTTAATCAAATATTGCGTCCTTTCTGCAGTATATTACGTATTTGGGGATATTTATGTATTTTGGTTACGTAAATTACACAAACTTGAAAATGTCGATAAGGTGTGATATAATCTGATTAACAAAAATGAAATGAGTACTCCATAGTACACAAATGCCCCCAGTAGTGCCAGCTACTGGGGGTTCTTCTCTTTTTGTTCGGTTGAGCATCCGATTAGGCTAATTGTCGCTACTGTTTACCATCTTGTAAGAATGTCAGACCCCAATGTCTCTCACACGCTTTCTTTTATACTCTGCGGGATGCTTTTAATCCTCGATTGCTGCCTTACGGGCATTGATTGCCTTTATCACATCCATATCAAACTTGGGTTTACGTTCATAGGTATACAGACCGTTTAACTCTTGCTCCACATCATACAGCTGGGTATAGCAGAAAGCAAACATATGGGGATTGTCCAAAAGGGCATCGGTCAGTCCCTTATATCGGTTCAGGAATTCCTCCTTGGTAGCAGGACCTGCACCATAGCCCCAGCCATCCTTTTCAACACCTTCCTCGTCCCACTTGATACCGCCATACTCACTGATGAAGGTAGGGATACCCTTTACCGGTGTCTGCCTGTAGCCATGAGTATCTTCCAAATCACCTCCCTGTTTAAAGGACTCGTAGGTTGCTGCAAACTTTGCCGGATCCTGCTCATAATTGTGTAAGTCATAGATGTCCGTCACCACATGATAATTTCCGCTGGTATCAATGCAGGGTCTGGTGGTGTCATACAGCTTTGTCATCTTATACACATTGGCCAGTAAGCTGTCATCCTGCCTTCTTCCCTCATAATCCCATGTCTCATTAAACGGACACCAGCCGATGATGGCGGGATGGTTGAAGTCTCTCTCCAAGGCTTCCATCCACTCAGGCAGGAAATATTTTAATGCTGCGGGATTGCTGTAATCCAGTCCCCAACAGCCCTGCTCGCCCCATACCAGATAGCCTGCTTTATCGCAGTGATACAAGAACAGAGGCTCAAATACCTTCTGATGGAGTCTTGCGCCGTTGAAGCCTGCAGCCATGGATAGTTCCACATCCTTGACAAGTGCTTCCTCTGTAGGCGCTGTGTAAATGCCATCCGGATAGAAGCCCTGATCCAGCACCAGTCTTTGGAACACGCTCTTATCGTTGATGAGGAATTTCTCTCCATCCAATCTTACCTCACGCATACCAAAGTAGCTTTCTACCTTATCTTCTCCATAGGTTAATGTAAGGTCATACAGTCTGCCATGACCCGGCTCCCACTTTTCCAGACGGGACAAAGGAAGTGTCATGGTAACGGTGCCGCCCTCTGACTTTGCGCTTACGCTGCCACAGGGCTCTCCCCCATAAAAGGCCTTTGCTTCCAGTGTGCCCTGCCCCTTTACTACCGCCTTAATTCCCAGAGTTGCCTCTGCCAGGTTTGGATAATATTGCACTTTTTCAATGTAGCTTTCCGGTACCCACTCAAGCCATACCGTCTGCCAGATACCTGTCGTTCTGGTATAATCACAGCCTATGGAGTAGAAGAAATGACTCTGCTTTCCCTTGGGCTGCTTTCCGCTTCTCACATCATCTGCTGCAAAAAGCGTAATGTCATTTTCTCCTTCCTTTACAAGCTTTGTAATATTAAACGTAAAGGAAACATAACCGCCCTGGTGTCTGCCTGCCTCTACTCCATTGATCCATACTCTTGCATCATAGTCCACTGCGCCGAAATGTAAGAGAAGATCTCCCTTCAGCTCCTCCCCTGTCAATGTGATGGTGCGGTGATACCATATGCCGGGGATAAAGTCCTTATAGCCGATTCCGCTCAGATCACTTTCCGGGCAGAAGGGCACCAGGATCTTCTTCTCCCAATCTGTCTTTCCTTCCTGCCATTTCTGATCTATGCCGCTGCATCCAAAGTCAAAGGAAAAATCCCATTCTCCATTCAGGTTTTTCCAATGCTCCCTCTTCATCTGGGGCTGGGGATGCTCCGGTCTGGGTATTTGTGTCATATTTAGTCCTCCTGTGATCATTTTATTTGGGTTGATTTCATTTTTATTTTATATGGTGAAAGCCATAGTTGACAGGCTTGCTCCTTTTTACTACAATGCTGTTATTACATTATTGCAATTTGCTTTCAAAAAATGGAGGAACCACCATGCCTCAGGAAATTACACGCACACAGATTGAGAAATACACTGTCTACACCGGCCCTACCGCGGAAAGCTTTTCTCCCACCATGGCCGGTATCACTTACCCGGATCCTGCCTATGAGATCCTGGTTTATCGCAGACCCCTGTGTGTGTTTGAATACGTTTTAAGCGGCCGTGGACATATCGAGCGAAACGGCAGTATCCTCACTGTAAATGCCGGAGATGCCTATATCCTTACTGCCGGCACCTACCACCACTACTATTCAGACAAAGTTGATCCCTGGACCAAGATCTGGTTCAATGTCAGCGGCAGTCTGGTACAGCATCTTCTCTCCGATTACGGCTTAGACGGTGTCACCCTGATCCCCCGCTTCCATAACGAAACACCTCTGACCCGGATCCTTGATGCCTTTACCGCCGACCCTGTACACTCTGCTGACAAGCTGGCTGTACTGCTCCATCAATATATTCAGGAGCTTGCGGATTTTCTGGCAAACAAAGTTCCCATCAATCCTACTGCACTGGCGATCCGCAATTATATCGATATGCACTTAACAGAAAGTCTGTCCTTGGATCATCTGGCAGATACCGTTTCCCTGTCCCGCTCCAGGCTCATCCACCTGTTCCAGGAGGTATATCATGTTGCTCCCTACCAGTATTACCTGTCCCAAAAGTGCAAGCTGGCCCAGTCCAAGCAGCGCATCATTTAATCCTGCAAGTGGAAGCTTCGCCTGTAAAAAGAATAGTACCAAGGTTGAAACCACCCCTATAATTGCATTTATAACCATGATACCTCATTCAGACTGCACGCAATTCCTATTACTATGAGGCTGAATACAATATCAAAGGCATATGCCTTTCTGTAATCGTATTCTATTTGTAATCTTTGTTTTTGAGCAACGTACCTACAAACGGTATCGTAGCAAATTCCTGCGGGTTACTTCTGATAATGTAATCGATATAATTTCCCACAATCAACGCGTATGCATAGTAGCCCATCGGGTTCGGATGAAAGCCCAACCCGAACGATTTACGCATTTCTGCATCGTATACGGGCGCATGCGCAGTCATATCCAGCAAGTAAGTAAACTCAAACATATCGCACAATTTGGCGAGTTCGCTTGCGATATAACGAATATCGTTATCACACGCTTCACCGCGCAGTTGAGGAGTTACAACAAAAATACGCGCGTTAGGCTCTATTGTTTTAAGTTTGGAAACGATTTTGCCCATATTACCGAAAAACGTATCGCCATTATCCTGCGGACAATCGGCGTTGACGTCCTTGACACTTCCCAGAGGATGCCCGAACACAAACGAATCGTTGTTGCCTAACGCAATAATATACGCTTGATTCCATTGCCAAAATCCGTTTTCGTCCGCCCAACTTTGAACATACTCGCGCGCGGTCATTCCGCCGCGGGAATAATTGTTGTATTTTGTTCCAGTAATGCGCTCTAAAACGGCAGGCCACGAGTACTCGTACATATCGGTATAAACTATATTTCCGTTTTCATCGTGACTTTCAAACTCGCCCGATGCCAAAGAATCCCCTATAACACCTATTTGCTTAAAAACGCCCGCAAAACCGCACGTTTCCTTAATAATATCTAACGGCTGTTCGCTTGCGCCGATTTCAAATTGTTTGTTATTCATTTTATTCACCATCCTGTTGTTCTTCTTTAACCTTTTTAGGCTTATCCCATTCCGTACCGGTTACAGTTTTAAGATCAAGTCCGCGAGTTTCGCCGACAAACAGCCACATTATTACAATTGCCCCTACAAGCCCCGGAACCGTCAAGCCCAAATACATATAGCCGAACATGCGTTCAGGAATGATAGGCAGCAGTATCATAGTAATAACTGTTGCAAGTCCGCCCATAACTCCGTTAAGCAACGTATTGATTACCGTAACCGACGAACGCAGGTTTGTAGGAGTCGATTCGGAAAACATAATTCCGCCGATGGTATCGCCTGCGCCCCAGTAACTGCCCATAAATCCGCCGATAGCAAAACCCGTCAAATACGGAGTCCACTTGAACATACCGCTAAAGATAAACAGCAAATAACACGTCAATGCCGAACAAGACATTGCGACTATAGTTACTTTACGTCCGAATTTATCCGACACAAAACCGGAAATCAATGTAAACAGCGCGTTGCCGACGGGATACAGAAACAAAGCAAGAGTTATTTCTTCTTCCGTCATCAGCGCCGACTTTGCCATGACCGTACTGTACGTTGCCGTACCTAACGAAGCGAGATAAAAGCAGCAACAAGCAATAATCAAAAAGCGCAATTGTCTGTGTCTGAATGCGAATTTTACAGCGGTCAGAATTCCGCCTTGTGCGTTTTGTTCGCGTCCTTCCTTGCTGCGTTGTTCACGTTCTTCTATAGGCGTTTTTAAATACTCTATTCTTTTAGTCAAAAATGCGTTTGTTTCCCTAGCAAAAAGCAGCGCGAATAACGACATTACAAAACCGATAATTGCCGGCACCAAATATACTACGTGCCAACGCTCGCTTACGTTTTGCATGAGTGTAGCCCTAAGCAACGGAACAAGTAACGTGCCCAGTATCGCCACCGCTTTTACAATTGCGTAGTTACGGGCGCGAGACTTTTTGTCGGAGCATTCCAGTATGTACACGCATTGCATATCGTGCGAGACCATAAAACTCATCAACGTGCCGCCTATCATGTAAACGTAGATATCTTTGGATAAATACACAAGGAACAGCCCTAAGCCCATACATAACGTGTTAATAACCAAAAACGGCTTACGCCCGAATTTGTCCGCAAGGGGACGATAGAAAATAATAAGCAGTGTTACCGGATAGGAAATAAAACCTATGGCGGAAAAGAGAGATAATCCCGCGCCGTATTCCATACCCATATTTTTTACGAAGAATTCTGTAACTATATTCGCCTGAAACTGAATGGATATAGTAGACGCGATTTCGTCCGTTATGTAGATGAGCGACAAAATCATAAACAAGTAAATCAAATAAAACTTGTTGCTTCTTGCGCCCAACTGCTTTTCGCGGCGAATAAGTTCCTTGGCTTCGCGCGCCTGTAATCGTTCAACGTTTTTTGCCATTTTGAGTTTTCTCCTTTTGAAAATTGTAAACAAGGAAATTCTTGGTCATCTCGTCGGTAATGCCGTAGCGCTCCGCCAAATTGTGTATACCTGCTCTTATACCAAAGCCGACTATGATTATTATATTGGTGTAAGATGCGTACTGACTAATCTGTTTGGCTCAAGAGAGGTTTTGGCTTATGTTTATGACAAAGTTGCCAGCTACAGAAATAAAAGTGTTCATGATTTCATATTTACCTTAAGCGAATAAATTCGCTGTCAGATATTTTTTGCCACTTTCGTAGAAAAAATCGAAACCCGGATAAAATTTTCTCAAAAATTTAATAACTTTAACAATCAGCATCTACTGGAGCAACCAACTGTCGAAGATACCAAATTAATATTCCTACATATGGAGTTTTTTCACCCGTTTCATTTTGAAAGCTATCAAGTATTTCTCCACAATATGTGCGCAAACATTCCTCATCTTCAATAGTACAAATTTCTTCGATCAATCCTTCTAACGCTGCCTTTCTCTCCGAAATTAAGGGAGATGTTGGACAGTTTAGATTCAAGGTATCCACAAGATCTTTCCTTACCTCTATATCCGTTGCATCAATTTTCCCATCCAATGTATATGTAATAGTCTGCAACGTTTCCGGATCACATGGATTAATTTTCATAAACTCCGTATTTTTACGATGAGCATCGCATGTTAAATCATTCTCATGTCGTGTTCCCTTAGGTCCTCTGTTTCCATGGCAAACTGCCAATAAATTATTATAATCCAATCCCTGTCCAACATCTCTTCCATCTTCTGGATTTCTTGGAATAAAGTGTTCAATTGTTATAGGTGCAATCTTTACGGCAACATCATTTCTCGGGATTCTGCACATACAATATGCACACAATTTTCCCTGCTCTGTAATCAGAGAATCTTTGACTTTCTTTTTCAATTCTGAGTTGCGTTGCAGCCTTTTATACGCGTCTTCCGGTGAAAGTCCATCTCTTGCGGCCTGTTCTCTTAACGTTCGCAGTTCAACCGGTTCAGTATTTTTCTTTATTTCTATCATTCTATTTGCCCCGCATACGTTCTAACTTCAGTTTTACTCTACATTTTGCAATTTCAGGATCATGATATCCTCGTTCTTCATCAAGCTTATCCAAAACAGCACCTGCGTCATCATATTTTTTTTCAGAAAGTAACCGATAAAACTTCTCAAAAAGCTCAACAAATTGATCAGGTCTATCATTTACTCCCATTATCTCTTTCATAACGGAATTGACATCTTTTCCATATACTTGATTAGCTGTCATACAAACTTCTTTATTGCTCAAAATACGCAATTTATCTGTTTTTACCGAGCTGATAATAGCTGGGGCATGAGTACTAACAATAAATTGGACTTTAGGAAATATATTCATTAAATTATCAATAACTTTTTGCTGCCAGGCTGGATGTAAATGTAAATCTACCTCGTCGATTAATACAACTCCATCGCCTTTACTTAACACTTCTGTACCTAATTGTGGATTCAATGTAGCCATACGATATGCAATATCAGCAACCAAACTAATCATTCCCTTATATCCATCACTCAATTGATTCAATGGAATGCGCATTCTTTGTTTATCTTGTTCTGAATAATAAACGTCTAATTCTTGTGTGCCCATATTATATCGAATTTTCACATCACTATATCCAGACAGATTTGTCAAACATTTTTCCATTGCCAAATAAACAGTATCCAATTCCGGATTTGACTCCAAATTTTCTTCCTGTCGTTGATATTTATTAATAGTCATAATTTGGAACCAATCCATCATCAATTTTACATTCGCAGTTCCATCCAAACAATCTATATATCCATTTGTCCTCGAACTAACTTTAAAAACATCATTTCTCTTTTGTCTATGATAATCCCATAATCTACCTGTTCCATAATAGGCAACCATAGGTAGGTATATGTCTGTTCTTCCTTCACTAATAGCTTTCTGATATTCTGCTGCATATTCAACAATTTCTTTAGCATCTTTAGTAGTCATTGTTCCTGTAGGTGTATATAACTCGCGTTTCCAATGCAAAATCTGATCTTTTGACTCTTCGATTTTCCCCCAGGCTTCTATTTCTACAGGAAACTGTGTCTGAACATCATCTGTAGCTCCAATCTGATAAGCTTTTCTCAATGGATCTGTTCTCTTGTTTATTCCCTTAGCATTTACAATATTAAATCCTACAAACCAAGTCCCGAGCGCAATAGCTATTGCTTCCAAAACAGTTGTTTTTCCACTACCATTTTTTCCAACCAGCACCGTTAATTGTCTATTAAAATCTATTTCGAGCTTTTCGTAGCATCTAAAGTTATGAAGTTTCAATTTTTCTAAATACATAATAATCCTCTCACTTCTACAATTTACTGCGCCTCAAATTTATCATATTCTTTAGTTTATGTACCGCATCTGATTTTTTTCTAATAATATATCATTTTATGATATCTACCTATCACAAGCTATAGTTTAGTTAAAATAATATCATTTTTTCAATTAAAAATAAATACCACTATCTAAATAGTATATTTCCACAAAAAACATATCAGACTTATGTCATTATTTTACTGATATACCACAAACAACTGATATTTTTATTATCATCAGCTATACTAAATGCCTTATTCAAAGTATACTTCGTATTGATTTTACGAAGTTCATCCCCCGAAATATATGATATCACACTGCCACTGACAAAAAATCATGTAACTAACAATTCATGCTTCAGTCTGCTTTTTTCTTTGGATATAATATTTCTGTGCCCTCAATATGAATCAAAGATCGACTTACTAAACATCTTTGTTTGCGCTATCTTCCCGATATATTTCGTTATGTAAAAAACATCATTATATGGATATATCTTATCTACGCCATCCATTTCTTCGTAAATCCAGTTGCAAAAATCCTCATCCAATCAAAACTTAATTTCATAAAATATCAGCCTATGTATAAGCAATTTTCCGTAAAAAATATTGTGAAATCGGACATGTACGGATGATTACCTACTTACGTTAAATCCTCCTCTATACATCCTTCTTCTTTAAATTTTAAAAATTTTGAATTATAATAAGTAGGATTTAACTTTACCTTCAGTAATTCAAAAAACCTCTCCTCATGTGTTGAAATAACTATCTGCCAATCTGTTGTACTAACAATAGTTCTTAATATATCAACAAACGATAATACATTCATCTCATCAAAATGTCCTACCGGATCATCTATAAATATAGTATGCAGTTTAGGATTAACTGTCGAAAGTGCACCTCCCATAAATACGCTTAACGCTACTGTGTTCAACTGAGCCGAACTAAAAAATAGTTCAGGAAGTATTTCCTCATTTTGATTATTAAGTACCTTTATATATAACTCTGGAGCACTATTCTCATTGAAATCGACCTTATATTGTAATTTGGTAAATCTTTTGTGAGGCTCAATTTTTGAATATATTTGACTAATTGTCACACCACCAAATATATTTTTTATATGTTCCTCCATTTTAATTTTTAGGTTGTCATATAGCTTCTTTGACTCAATTATTTTTTTATTTGCTATAGTGATTTTTTCAATAATATTGTTCTTTCTCGCAAGTAAAAATTTATAATTTTTTATTTCGCCGAGCATTCGACTATGGTAAATCCCCCCATCCCATATCTCATACTTTTTATCCGCCAAATTCAATTTATCTAATTGTCTGTTGTAACATTTTAATATCTTCTTTTTCGATATTTCTTTATTTCCGAATAAGTCTTTCTTATATTGTATATATGTAGCAACAACTTCGTCACGTTCAACCGATAAATTAAAAATTGCCGCCTCATATTTATCTATATTTGTTGCTGTCTCTTATACACATCTCCGAGC
>ENA-OZKJ01000473-OZKJ01000473.1-human-gut-metagenome-genome-assembly--contig:-NODE-473-length-15828-cov-4.751347_pt1 | contig 15828 bp, 20 predicted proteins | sample MGYA00244824_ERZ653760 | MGnify/ENA primary metagenome ERZ653760 (study PRJEB26926, sample SAMN06165255) | human gut metagenome | biome: ENVO:00009003; feature: ENVO:2100002; material: ENVO:00002003...
TAAGAGACAGGTGTAAAGAAAAGTGATATAGGAGAATGAGATCATGGAAGAGAACAAAGAAAAAACAGTAAAGAAAAGACAGGAATGTGATCCGGCCTACCAGTGGCATATTCAGGATTTATATGCTTCTGACGAAGCGTGGGAGAAAGATTATGAAAGTCTTACGAGTGAGATTCAAAGCCTTGCAGCATATGAGGGACGTTTAAAAGAAGGTTCTGAAGTATTTGTGGAGTATATGCGTAAAAAAGAAGAATTTTACCGATTCTACCGGGATAAAATGCTGTGCCTGGATGCAAAGCCTAATGCAGCACATAAGAAATTGGCAGAGCTTGAGGCAGCTGGTAAGTTAAAGGCGGTTGTGACGCAGAATATTGATGGACTGCATCAGGCAGCCGGCAGCAAAAAGGTATTAGAGCTTCATGGCAGTGTCCATCGGAACTACTGCCAGAGCTGCGGAAAGCTATTTGATGCAGAGTACATTTTAAAGAGCAGTGGAATTCCAACCTGTGATGAATGCGGCGGCAGCATCAAGCCGGATGTGGTTTTATATGAGGAAGGCTTAGACCAGCAGACCTTAGAGGATGCGGTGTATTATATCAGCCATGCAGATATGCTCATCATCGGAGGTACTTCACTGGCAGTATATCCTGCAGCAGGACTTATCGATTATTACCGGGGCAATAAGCTGGTGCTGATTAATAAGTCCACCACGCCATTGGACAACCGGGCAGACTTACTGATACAGGGCAGCATCGGAGCCGTATTGTCAGAGGTCTGAAAGAGGCAGAAGAAATTACCTAATAATATAGAAGATAATATAGAAGATATTCTAGTTATAGAGGACGGCGGCACCCGCAAAAAAGACCCACGGCTGGATGCAGACCTGAGCAAGATAATCAATGCGTATCAGGCCAATATTGGAACCTGGCCGCGTATCTTGACGGACGACCTACAGCGCTGGAGAGAACAGTTCAGCACAGAAATGTTGCTTTTGGCGATTTCTGAGGGTGCAAAGAACGGTGCCCATAAGTGGAGCTATATTGAATCTATATTAAGGCGATGGAAAAAAGACAACATCAAAACTCCCGGTGACTTTGAAGCGTGGGAAGCACAGCGAAAGCCCTCAACTGGGCAACAGCCGAAACGCTCTGCGGCCGAGGATTATGATGAAATCTTTAGAGAACTCTTAGGAGGCTCAGCGTGACAGACAAAAAACTGAAAGAACTGCTGATAGTGATTGACAATCGCTATGGCCGTGTTCGCAGCAAAGAAGATCGTATAATCGATCTCAAAACTTGTGTTCAGGCATTCGGCATGGTTCCTGACGAAATTGTAGAAAAGGCACTATATGCTGCATTTGCGAAGTGCCGGTTTCCGAATCAGATCATTGTTGACTGGTGTGAGGAAATTAAAAAGTTGCAGGCTACTGTGAAGCCCTCGGCAAACGACCTCTGGGCGCAGGCGGCGACCGCCGCCCGGCAGATTACGGCAAACCTGTACTACATGACTCACGGCGGGCTGGTAACTCCTACCGGGAAGCTCACCGGGGAGGACTTCAAGACCCGCAATGCTGAGATTTTCGCCACCCTGCCGGTGGCGGTGCAGCGCTGGGCTGGCTCTCCGGCAGAGCTGAGCACGACCTTTGGCCGTGACAGCGCAGACCTGCTCCAGTTCGTGAAGCCGGGCTTCATTCGGGCTGTACAGGATGCCCCGGTTGAGAATTTGAAGCCCCCGGCACTGCCCGGCGGGGCAAAGGCTCAGATTGGAGGTTGAAATGCAGTTTCGTTCTATCGTGTCGCTGGCCTGTGCAGTCAGCCTTTTTACCGGCAGCGCTCTTGCCAGCGCGGTCTATGCCCGCCGGGTGGATGAACTCACCATGGAGAGGGACATTTACGCCAGCCGGGAAGAAAACTGGATGAACAAGGCCGTGGAGCGCAAGGAAACCATTGAGCAGTTGCAGACCGAGGTTGAGCAGCTCACGGACACCATTGCCGCAGATCAGAGCATTGCCCTTACATACGCAGGGGAGTTTCACTGCACAGCCTACTGCTCCGAGGAATACCCGCATATCTGCGGGGAGGGGCAGGGCATCACTTCCAGCGGCGCAAAGGTTCAGCCGGGCGTGACGGTGGCCGCAGACACCAGCATCTTTCCCTATGGCACGGTCATTCTGATTGAGGGCGTAGGGATGAGAGTGGTACAGGATACCGGCTCGCTTATCAAGGAAAATACCTTAGATGTGGCCGTTGGCACCCATGCGGAAGCGATTTCGTGGTCTGGCTGGGGTTCTCACAAGGTCTGGATTGTGACGGGAGGTGAGACGGATGCCGCTGAATGAGTACGGCGAAAAGCTGGATTCCAACGGTTATGCGCCCAGCATCCTGCATGATAAGCCGGTCTGCCTGATCTGCGGGCGGTATGGTACAGCACGGCATGAGGTGTACTTCGGGAGTGCCTACCGGGCAAAGAGCAAGCGTCTGGGCCTGTGGGTGACGCTTTGCCCGTGGTGCCATCAGAACGGCCCGACCGCCATCCACAACAACCGTGATGCTGATCTCCGGCTGAAGCGCTGGGCGCAGAAAAAGGCTATGGAACACTACGGCTGGCCGGAAGCCCGGTTTATTCAGGAATTTGGGAGGTCGTATTTATGAGTGAAAAATGCCCGATTATTGCCATTGATCCGGGCAACAGGCAGAGTGCCTACTGCGTTATTGACTGCAACACCTTGAAGCCGCTGGAGTTCGGCAAGGTCGATAACGAAGAATTGCGCAACAAACTGGTTTTTGCCAATGAACAGGGCTGGCAGTGGGCGGTCATTGAAATGGTGGCTTCCTACGGCATGGCCGTGGGCAGGGAAGTTTTTGATACCGTCCTCTGGATTGGGCGTTTCTATGAAGCATTGTCCATCCAGATGGCGCAGAAGCCGCGGCTTCTCTGCCGCATCGAAGAAAAGCGGCACATTTGCCATGACAGCCGGGCAAATGACCCGGCCATCCGGCGGGCGCTGATTGACCGTTTCGCAACCCACGATTTGAAAAACGGAAAAGGCACCAGCAAAAAACCGGATTTCTTTTACGGCTTCAAGGCGGACATCTGGGCGGCATACGCCGTCGGACTGACTGCCATTGAAAACCACAATAACGATTACAAAATTTCATCTGATTGCTGAAAGGAGTACATACCATGAGCGAAATTTCCAACTACGAGGCCCAGAAGAAAAAGCTGCAGGGCCTGTGCGATGAGCACAACTTCACGTTCCGCTTCTTCAAGGACCGCTATCCCATCACGCTGGTGATCACCCCCATCAATGACGTTGCCACCCAGATGGATATGCTGGGCAATGTGGAAGAAACCGGCTATTGCAGTCAGGATTCTTCTATGTGCTGGTACTTTGAGAACAGCGAGCTGAAGACCAAGGTCAAGGGTACGTTCAGCATCGACAAGGTTCTCCGCACCAAGATTGAGAACATCCTGCTGAAGATGATCTCTTTCTGGCAGCAGTACTTCTTCCGTGACCTGATGGAGAACGGCAAACTCCGCAACTTCGGTGTGCCGGTGCCTGATGTGCCGGATTCCAATTCCCAGCGGGATGCTCAGCAGGACACCAAGCAGGATGCCCCGCAGGACGACCCCGACGATGACGATGAACCGGCCGAGGACTCCGCTGAGGACGATACGGAGGAATAACCGATGGCAAAGACAACGGCAGTGCGAAACATCCGGGACGACCACCAAAAAGCATTCCTGAAAATCTTCAACAGTCTGTGCGGCCGGTTCAATCGGTGGCAGGTCTGGCAGGACTTCGTGATGGTGACCGCCATTGAGATTTCCAATGCCACCGACAAACAGAATGCTCCAGAGCGCACCAAAACCTATCAGACCATCATTTCCAAGTACAGCGATGCCGAGCAAAATAAATTTGCTGAATTGCTGGCCGAGGTCATCATGGGAATGGAGCAGAACCCCGACCAAGATTTTTTAGGGGAACTGTACATGCTCTGTGAGCTGGGCAACGATGCATCCGGGCAATTCTTCACCCCGTATGACGTTTGTAGGTGCATGGTGGAAATCTCCGGGGGAAGCGACCCGGCAGCAGAGAATGCCGGATTCTTTTCGGTTTCGGACCCGGCCTGCGGTGCGGGCGCACTGCTGATTGCTTTTGCCAACCTGTGCAGGAGAAAAAATATCTGCTACCACGACAAGGTGCTTTTTGTGGCGCAGGATATTGACCTGACTGCAGGACTGATGTGCTACATCCAGCTCAGTTTTTTAGGCTGTGCTGGATATGTAGTCATCGGGAACACCATTACAGAACCAAGCACCGCGTATGATCGCCGTGGGCTGCTCCCGGCGGGGCCGCAAAGCAGGATTTGGTACACACCGTTCTTTTCTACGGACATTTGGTTTCTGCGCCGCCAGTGGGCGCAGATAGAACTTCTGATGAAGCCTGTCTGCCGCCAGACCGAGCAAGCAGAGCCGGAACACAAAAAGGATGATGCTGCACCGCCGCTGTGTGAGACCAAGACCGGGCAGCTCACATTTTTCTGAAACCATGGAGGAAAATAAATCATGGCAGAGATCACGAACATTGCGTGCAGGAGACTGCATCCGCACCCTGACAACCCCCGCAAGGAACTGGGGGATTTGACGGAACTTGCCGCCAGCATCAAAGAGAACGGCATCTTCCAGAACCTGACCGTTATCCCCGGCCACTACATGACCGCAGAGGAGTATGCAGACAGCGTTGTTGCTGATGGCGGCTCCCGGCAGAGTGCGATGGCTGTCTGGAATCCCAAAATCATGTGGTCTTCGGATGACTACACCATCATCATCGGGCATCGCCGGGCCGCGGCCGCCCAACAGGCAGGATTGTTTGAAGTACCCTGCGTGGTCGTGGAAATGGACGAAAGGGAACAGCTGCAAACCATGATGATTGAGAACATGCAGCGTAGTGACCTGACTACCTATGAGCAGGCGCAGGGCTTCCAGCTGATGCTGGATCTGGGCGACACGGTGGAGCAGGTGGCATCCAAGTCCGGCTTTTCCCAGTCAACCATCCGCCGCCGGGTGAAGCTTCTTTCTCTTGACCGGGATGCGTTCCGCCGGGCAGAACTTCGCGGCGCCACTCTTTCGGACTACGCAGAGCTGGATAAGATTGAGAGCGTTGAGGACAAAAATAAGGCGCTGGAAGCTCTTGGCACTAAGAACTTCCGCCGGGTGATGCAGGAAGTTCTGGAAAATCAGAAGTGGGAACACCGCAAGGCTGAATGGATTGCAGACCTCAAGAAATTTGCAATCGAAGACCCGAATGCTACTTATCAGACCCACGAACACGTTACCGGGTACAGCAAGTGGAACATCACCAAAGATGTTGTTGTGCCGGAAGATGCAGATCATGTCCAGTATTTCTACAAGGTGAGTAGTTGGCAGATTGATTTGTACAAGACCCGTGATGTGGCCGCAGAGGATGCCGAAAAGGCAAAGCGGGATGCAGCCAGCGAGGAAGAGCGCATGATTGGGGAAAGTTTCCATAACATCACGGAACTTATGTTCAACCTCCGCCGTGAATTCGTGGTGGAACTGGCTCCTGCCGATTGCAAAAAGGGATTCCCGGCCATTGCCCGCTACATGGCCTGTGCCGCAGACGATAATTTTGATTTAGACCTGACGCTGATTGGAAACATCCTCGGTGTGGAGCTGTCGCAGGAATTTGTGGACAGTTCCGGCAAGGACTGGTACAAAATTCTGGATGAAGATGGGGTCTACGGCACGATGCCGGAAAAGGTGCTGCTGGCGCTTGCCTATTCTTCGATGGACAGCAGCTATTGCGGTTACTGGAGTAAGGACTGGAATGTTGAGCGCCAGAAATATGTGTACTCTTATCGGGAAAATCCGACACTGGATGCCACCTATGAAATGCTGACGGCGCTGGGGTATGAGATCAGCGACGATGAGCAGGCATTGAGGGACGGCACCCACAAGATTTTCCGGGAGTACGGCTCTGATGAAAAGAAGTGGTCGGAGTGCGACTACTGCAAGGCGGCACACCCGAACTGTGATAAGTGCTGCAAAGCCTGTGATGAACCTTGCAATGCCGTTCAGGACTGCAAGAAAAATGAAGAAAGGACTGAAAACGATGAATGAGAAAACTATGGGGGCTATCCCTGTTTCTGCACTGGAGCGTCTGGAGCAGAGCGCTGTGAAGCTGAGCCTGATTACTTTTTGCCTGCGTCACGAGGAACTCAAGGCCGCACCTGATGCGGCGGAGATCCACAGCATCAAATCTGACCTGAGCCGGGCATTGCGGGAGGTCAGCGCCAATGCCGCCGCCTGTGCGCTGACCGGCGGCATCCCGGAAAAGGCAAAGGCAAGCCCCCCTGCGGGGGCAGAGCCTAAGCGTGTCCAGCGGAAAGAAATTCCCAAGGGCACGGCCTACGGTGTCCTGCGCCTGCGCTGCCCGAAATGCGGGGATGTGTTTGGCCGGTTCCTGCGGGAACCCAGCGCCAGCGTGACCTGCCGCTGCGGCGGAGAGGTTCAGCTGGACAACCTGACACGGTATGAGTTCACCTGTCCCTGCTGTGACTTTGAAGCCCGTGGCCGCACCAATCTGGAAGACCCGGAAATCACGGTACCCTGCAAGTGCGGCAACCCGGTCACGATGAAGTGGGACCGCAACAAGCGTATGTACCATGAATGAGGGCGGGGACAATGATACTTTTGGGTGCCGCTGTTGGAGCCGCCGGAGGAAGAAAAGCAATGAAAGAAAAAACCATCACGGTTTCGCATGAAGTGTCACCGGAATATGGGAAATGCAGTTTTGGTGGGGACTTTTGGGGAGAAGAAGTGTGCAAGTACCACGCACTTCGTACCCAGACACACGGAAATAAGGCACCGCCGGAATACAGAAAACCCAAGTGCCTGTTATTTAACTGCTGGCTCGAAGAACCCTACAAGAAGTGTGAAGCATGCAGAAAAGCGTGCAGAGAGGAGAACGAAAAGTGAAAGCTGTCCTTATCAGCATCAAGCCCAAGTGGTGTGACCTGATCCGGCGGGGGCGCAAGACGGTTGAGGTCCGCAAGACCTGCCCGAAGCTGGAAGTGCCGTTCAAGGTTTATATCTATGAGACCATGGATGGCGGTCGTGGGAGCGGCCTTGTTTTCGGTGAGTTCGTCTGCACCGGCTTTGATGTGTTCAGGCCGATCGGCAAGGGCATCAGCATCAAGCGTTTCCCAGCGCTGTACGAAAGCTGCCTGACCCTTGATGAAATCGTAAAGTATGCGCAGGGTGAGCCGGTATACGGCTGGCAGATCTCTCAGCTGAAGCTATACGAGGAGCCGCTCAAGCTGGAGGATTTCTCCCGGCACGGTTTCTGTGGCATGAACGGGACTGGCGTTTGCGGCAATGCAGACTGCGAGAACTATCAACCGTCTGGCAACTATATGGAGCCGCCCACCTGTGCAATCGATGGCTGCATCCTGTATGAAGCGCCGCAGAGTTGGTGCTATGTGGAGGAAAGGGGGTGTTCGGAATGAAGTGGATTCAGATTACCGATGTCATAAAGTGGATTGCTGTGTGCGTTGCAATCTCCATTTCTGTCTATGTGACAAGGGATGGGAGATACCTCTGGTTTCTTCTCATCCCTGCATTCTTGATTTAAGTGGGGTGATGGCAATATGAGAGATTGTTCTGTATGCAAGGCGCGGGCCTACTGCTGGGAAGCAGTTGAACCCGGCTCCATCATGTGCGGCATCAACCTGATGCAGCATGGTGGGACGAAAAGTGAACCTGAAACGCCGCGGTCGATAAGCGTGAAGCTGAGTCCGACCTATTGCGCATACTGTGGGAAGCCGCTGAAAATCATTGGAACAGAGCGCTTCTGTGACAATGTCCAGTGCTTCAACCGCTTTCAGAATGTATAAGGGGGGATGCCTGATGTCAAATTTTCAAAAAGATGTCCAGCTCCTCACTGATTTGCAGGAGCTGATCTCCGATGCAGAGCGCACCGCCAATATGCCGGGGTATGCGGGTGACGTGTTCAATGCAATCTCCCCGGCGCTGAAAGCGGTCATGCCGGCAGCACAGAAGAAAGCCCGGCGGCAGATCGATGTACTGACCCGCGCCAAAAAACGGCTGATGGAGCTGATGGAGGAACCGCAGAAATGACCAACGGTGACTTTATCCGCTCCATGTCGGATGCAGACATCCGGGAAAATTTCACCCAGCTGCTCTGTGAATTCGTCCAGCGGAAGCAGACGAGCCGTTGCCGGAGCAGGGAACATTGCTTCCACTGCATCAAGGACTGGCTGAAAGAAGAAAGCGTGGCGCTTAGGAGGGCCGATGATGACACTGAATGAGATTCGCAAGCTCCGGGGGATGACCCTCAGCGAGTTTAGCCGGCAGTCAGGACTGTCCCCGCATACTGCGCGGAACCTGATGGGCTACAGGGAACTCTACGGCAACCCTCGGCTGGACACAATGGTGGATGCGGCGCGGGCGCTGAATGCGGTCGTGACGATCTCCCCCAAGGGCGTGACGATCCGCGCCAGAAAGGAAAGCGCATGACTCCTATTCCGTTCCGTGAGCAGAACATCACCTATAACCCGCCGGAGGGCATGGAAGACAAGTGCGACGCGCTTCCGGCTTTCCGGGGCGAGGGACAGGTGATCTCCTGCTGGCATCTTACATTATGGGAGCGCATCAAGCTCCTGCTGACCGGGCGGCTGTGGTTCTCGGTGATCGGCAATGGACAGCCGCCTATCTGGCTGGGCGTGGATTGCCCGTTCATTCGTAAATAATCCGACCGCAAGACCTGTATTTTTGCCGTAAAATGTGCTAAAATAATTAGGTAGCACCTCTACAAATTGGAGGCCGCGCACATATTACTGGAGGTCAGGTATGACGGTGCAAGAGCTGTCCAGATACTTAACGCTTCGCAAGCAGATTGATGAGGACAAAGAAATCTACGAGAACATGTGCCAGAAGATGGGGCCAGCATCCCCGTCACTGTCAGGAATGCCCCATACTCCCGGTGTTCGTGACAAAGTTGGTGATCTGGCCGCAGACCTGGCAGACTTAGATGCCGGCATCAAAGAGCTTGAAGCCGAAGCGGAGAGGGTGCTTCCAGCAATAGAAGAATTCTGTGTGTCGATTTCAGACCCACGGATGCGCCTGATTTTCAGGCTCCGTTTCGTGCGGTGCCGCTCATGGGCAGAGATTGCAGGGACGCTCGGACGGTACTATACCGAAGCCGGAGTGTGCAAGATGGCATATAATTACCTCAAAAAGATAGCCTGAATTAAATTCAAAAGGCCGCTGTTTCAGTATGAAAATGCTGATTCGGCGGCCTTTTTCTTTTGCCTGCCAACCATGAGCAGAAAATGTAGTTTGTCAGATGACTTCCAATGGTTTCTGATGGGTTCCAACGGCTTCCAATCGGTACTGATGCTTTCCAATGCTTTCTGATGACGCAAGGTGAAAGGCATGGTATTATTATGCTACAAAATCCTAAACAAAGCCGGGCGGTGCAGATCATTTGATGTGCGCCGCCATTTTTATGGGAAGGAGGATTTTTCCGCCCCGCGTTGCTCCTTTGCGCGGGAAATCGTGCTTCCAGTCATCCCCGGTTCGCCGCCGGGGCTGTCTGAAAGCAGGTCATCATAAGGAGCAATTCATGGAAATCAGAAAAGTACCTATCAGCCTGCTCAATGCAGCACCCTACAATCCGAGAAAGGATTTGCAGCCCGGCGACCCGGAATATCAGAAGATTGCCCGGTCAATCGAAAAGTACGGCTGTGTTGAGCCTATCATCTGGAACGAGAAGACCGGCAACGTGATTGGTGGTCACCAGCGCTTGAAAGTGCTGGCGGCGACCGGCGCGGTGGAAGTGGATGTCAGTGTGGTGCAGCTGTCCCTCGAGGACGAAAAGGCCCTAAATCTGGCGCTGAACAAAATCAGCGGCCAGTGGGACAATGAAAAGCTGTCTGCCGTCCTGCAGGATCTTTCTGCCGGCTTCGATGTTGAGGTGACAGGCTTCGACCAGCATGAGGTTGACGCGCTGGTTGCATCTTTCGCGGAGAGCGGCCACGAGTACGAGCTTCCCGGCTCTGAACCCTATATCAATAATTTCTTTGATTCCGGGGTTCAGGCAAAGCCCAAGGCCGAGGAACCCGCTGCCGCCCCTGCACCGGAAGCTCCGGCACAGGATGCAGAGATGCACCCCAGCGCTGCACCCGCACCCAATGAGGTGCAGGCAGTCCAGCCCGGCGGGAAAAAGACCGTCATTGTGCCTAATCTGTCTGAACAGGATGCAACCACCCTCGTGGACGTTCTCAAGGACATGGGCTTTGCGTACCGTCTGGAGGATGCGGCATGACACAGTATGTGATATGCGCACTTCAGATGGAGGGCTTTCACTGCTGGCCGGAGGCTGATGGAGAACTCGCATATCTCAAAAACTCACACCGTCATATCTTTTTTATTACGGCAGAGTTTCCAGTTCACAATGCAAACCGTGAAATAGAAATCATCAGCCAACAGAATGCAATCAAGCGCTATCTTCTCTCCAAGTATGGGGATGAGGATGGCGCTTGTCATTTTGGGCGGCGCTCCTGTGAGGACATCGCCGCTGAAATTCTGAACCAGTTTGAAAACTCCACATCCTGCACCGTCCTTGAAGATGGGTTTGGGGGTGCGCGAGTTGTTCGATAACAACATCAAAGTGCATTTTGCCGGGAGCGACGGCGGAGAGATATTCTACGCCGCCCTGCTGGCAGCACAAACAAAATACCGGCTGTTTTCCTGTTACAAGTACATTCTCAAGCGCCGCCCGGATGATGATTTCCGGCTCCCGGCGGACCATGTGATCCGTGTGCAGGATACAGTAAACCGTCATGTGATACAGGATAGCGGCCTGTTTACGCTGATGTTCGGTGCCGGGAAAGGACAGGCACAGACGTTGGAAAGCCTGACCGAGTGGCAGGACAAGCTCATAGCATTCGTGCAGCAGAACAATCTCCGCTGTACCTGCGTCGAGCTGGACTGTCAGAAAGTGCTGGGCGTGAGGGAAGCGTGGTACTTCCGGGAGCGGATGAAGAAACTGCTGGATAACCCCCAAATCAACGTATTCCATTTTGAGGATGGGATGCAGGGGCTGGACAGCCTGATAGATTTCAGCGACTACATAGCCCTGAGCATCCCAGAACTGCGCATCATCAAGCCGAAGACATTCCGGGAGGACACCCGCTATCTGACCCACTACATCAAAAACCGCAAACCTGAGATCGACATCCACCTTTTGGGATGCACCGATGTGAAGATGATCGCGCAGAACAGCTTCTGCACCTCAGCAGATAGCACCAGCTGGCTGTCCGGGGTCAAATATGGCTGGTTCGATGATGGCAACCAAAAGGCGCACATCAACCAGTTCCGAAAAGACCTCATAGAACAGCGGCTATCCGCGGTGAGGACCGTCACAGAGGGGAGAGGGCTGGAGCTGACAGACAAAACGCTTCTCTATGGAGCGAGAGCTAGCCTGTGCGCCACCATCTGCAAACAGAAATATACACGAGCCGCAGGCTCACAAGAATAGGAGCAAAAATGAAAAAGACAAACGAGAATTTGGTGATCCTGATTACGTTGTTTGCAATCAGCATCGTCATTGCCAACGTGACCGGCGCACGCACCATTACCACCGACCTGCATATCGGCCCCATCGAGCTGGCCTTGAGCGGCGGTGCCATCACCTACGCCGTCACATTTCTCTGCACAGACATCATCGGCGAGATTTGGGGCAAGGCAACAGCCCAGCGCGTGGTGAAGTACGGCTTTATCGGCCAGATCTTTGCCACCGCCTGCATTATGATCACCGGCGTTTTCCCTGCAACGGATGCCGTCATGGACAATGCCTATCAAACCCTGCTGGGGCAGAACTGGATTTTTGTCATCGGCAGTCTGTCCGCATACCTCGTTTCCCAGTCGTGGGACGTGGCCGTGTTCCATGCAATCCGCGACCGCTATATTGCCAAGCATGGCAGCACCAAGGGTGGCCGCTGGCTCTGGAATAACGGCAGCACCATCACGAGCCAGATCTGGGACACGGTGATCTATGCGGTCATCAGCTTCGGCTTCGGTCTGGGCTGGGTGCATACCCATGAGGGCCGGATGCAGCTTATCGGTATCATCATCGGGCAGTATCTTCTGAAAGCCTGCCTGGCGCTGTTGGATACTCCTTTTTTCTATTTCTTCACAAGAAATGCAGACCGCCGCTGACGGAATCGTGTAGCGTGCGCTCTGTGTTCCACCTGCCAGTTTGAGCAGAAACAAACAAAGGAGGATGGTGACCATGTAGATGGACAAGCGGGATAAAGGCTACACCCTGTATAAAAAAGGGCTGTCCTGCACCGAGATTTCCAAGAAGTTGGATGTGTCTATCAACACAGTGAAGTCATGGCGCAAGCGCTACTGGACGCAGGGTGCAGATGCACCCGCAAAACGCACCCTGCACCCAGAGGATGCACCCGCTGCACCTGACCCTGAAACAAGACCAAAACAGGGCGCGCCGCCGGGTAATGTCAATGCCGTTGGAGCAGGTGCGCCCAAGGGCAACCGCAACGCCGTCAAGCATGGCGGGTGGTCTGAACTGATGTTCCGAAGCTGGACAGAGGAACACCGTCAGCTGCTGGATGCCTGTGACGAAGATGTGGATGCAGAAGAACTGCTCATAAATGAGCTGAAGCTGCTGACCGCCCGTGAGGGCTATCTGCTGGAGCGTATCTCCCACTATTCCAAAGAGGGAGCCTATGTTCAGACGCAGACCACATCCAAGAGAAGCAGGAACTTCAAGCGGCTGGATGGTGATGCTGAAAAGGAAAAGAACGATTTGCAGGCCTATGTGGATGCCATTGATGCCAAAGTAGCCGCTGGGGAGCGTTTGCCGGGCAATGAAACCCTGACAAATTCCACTCTGGAAGCGTCCTACCTCATCATAGAGCGCTTGAACAAGCTCCTGACCGATGTACAGCGGCAGAAAGCCCAGTGCATCAAACAGCTGGCCGAACTGCGCAATATGAGCGGCGGCGGAAAGAGCGAACTGGTTGACGACTGGGTAGCAGCCATTCAGGCCGCAGAGGGGATGGACGATGACACGCCGTGAGTTTTTCCAAAGAAGAATACCGCGGTACCGCAAAGACCCGCTCCTTTTTTTCAAGGAAGTGACTCACTTTGAGCCGGATCCATGGCAGCTGGAAGCGGCTGTGGCGGTATCACAGCATCGGCGTGTTGCCATCCGTTCCGGGCAGGGCGTGGGCAAAACGGCATTGGAGGCCAATCTTATGTGGTGGTTCATTGCCTGTTTTTCCTACCCGCGCATCGTCTGCACCGCCCCCACGATGCAACAGCTGGACAACGTCCTGTGGGCTGAAATGGCAAAGTGGCTGGACGCAAGCCCGGTGCTTCAAATGATGTTCACATGGACGAAGACCCGCGTGTACATGAACGGCTATGACCGCCGCTGGTTTGCTGTTCCGCGTACCGCCACAAAGCCTGAGTCCCTGCAGGGCTTCCACGAAGACAATATGTTTTTTGTGGTGGACGAGGCATCCGGCGTTGCTGACCCCATCCTTGATGCCATCGGCGGCACCCTGACCGGTGCCAACAACAGGCTGCTCTACTGCGGGAACCCCACAAAGGCAACCGGCGGCTTCGCTGAGAGCTTCCAAGGGGACGGCATGGACTGGTACTGCATGACGGTATCAAGCCGGGACAGCCCCCGCACCAGCAAGGAAAACATAGCCGCTCTTGAGAAGAAGTACGGCAAAAATTCCAATGTGGTGCGCGTCCGTGTAGACGGCCTGCCGCCGGTCGCGGACAGTGATGTGTTCATACCCAGCTACATTGCGGAAAAGGCCACCATGAATGAGCCGCTTCCGCATGACAGCCCGGTGCGGCTCTCCATCGGCTGTGACGTTGCCCGCTTCGGTGATGACTGCACCGTCATTGCCCCCAACATAGATGCTGACGTTCAGGAGTTGAAAATTCGGAACGGGCAGGATCTGTGGGCAACGGCAGAGGACATCATCTTCGAGTATCTTTTCCTGCTGGAGAAGTACCCGCAGTACCCTGGCATGGTCTATGCCATCATTGATGATACCGGTCTGGGCGGCGGCGTGACCGATATTCTGCGACACGAAAGGGAAGCCAGAGGGCTAAATCAGCTTGAGGTTATCCCGGTGAACTTCGGCGCATCCGTGCCGCAGGAAGATGCCGCCGCCAACTATGCCGACATATCCACATGGATGTGGTCACTGGTTCGTGACATGGCACAGAGCGGGCGGCTGCACCTGCCCAATGATACAGAGCTGATTGCCCAGCTTTCCACACGAAAGTACGCTTTTGCCGGAACACCGCCGAAGCTGAAGTTGGAGAGCAAGGACATTATGAAGCGGCGCGGCCTGCCCAGCCCTGACCGAGCGGATGCCGTGGCGCTGTCCCTGTATCAGCCCGTCACCTACACATGGGAAATCGGATAGGAGGAAACAACAGAAACATGGCAGTATTTGGATTCGGACGGCGCAATGCCGTTGGGCGGCAGTACAATGGCGGGAACGTCAGCGTTATGCTGCCCCGGTACACTACGCCGCCTGAGCGCAATACGCGGGACTGGCTGGAAATGTTTGGCCGCAACCCGCGTTTGGCGGTTGTGGATCGCATTGCTTCCGACCTGTCCACCTGCACCGGTAAGCTGTACCGCAAGGATGAAAACGGGGAAGAAGTGGAAATCACGGACCATCCCTTTTTGAATTTCATGGCGCATCCGAACCCCCTCTATGAAATGACTTCGGGTGCGTGCTGGCGGTTGCAGCAGATCTATCTGGAACTCAAGGGCGAGGGCTACTTCGTCTATGAATTTGATGCCCTCGGTCGTCCGGTGGAGCTGTGGCCGCTCCCTACACATTGGGTGCAGCAGACCCCCTATGTGGGCTACCCCTACTATGAAATCAGAACGACCGGCGGACTCATCCGGCAAATCCCGGTGGACGATATTTTCTGCATGAAAGAACTGAACCCGCTTGACCCCTACAAAAGAGGTCTCGGTGCGGCAGAGTCCCTTGCAGATGAGATCGAGACGGACGAGTACGCGGCAAAATTCCAGAAGAAGTTCTTCTACAACGATGCCACTCCGACCACGCTGATCTCGATGCCGGGAAGCAGTAAGGATCAGCGTGACCGTTTCAGATCTGAATGGAATGAGCGCTTCCGGGGGCCGTTCAACTCCCACGGCATTGCCACGGTGGACGGCAACGTGACCGTGACAAAGCTGGCCGAGAACATGCGCGACATGGATATGACGGAGGGGCGAAGGTTCCTCCGGGATGCCGTGCTTGAGCATTTTGGTGTTCCGCGTGAAATCATGGGCATCACGGAGAGCAGCAACAGAGCCACGAGCGAAGCGGCTCAGTACATCTACGCCCAGAACGTCATCATGCCACGGCTCAACCGCCGGGAAGAAGCCATCAATACACAGATTTTGCCGTTCTATGGCAATGATCTTGTATGGCATTTTGATGATGTGGTCCCGCGCTCGCAGGAGTTCGACAAGGCCAAAGGCATTGACGGCTGGAATGCCGGGCTTTTGACCAAGGATGAAGCCCGCGAACTGCTGGGCATGGAACCCTGCAAGACCGGCGGCGACTGCTTCAAGATTACCATTTCCGATATGTTCATCGGCTCCAACGATGACCCGGCGGAAGTGACGACCGACCTGATGCAGGAAAGCACAGAGGAAGTTGAGGTCACGGACGATGAAGATACCGGCGGGATGCTGTCTATGAG
>ENA-OZKJ01000485-OZKJ01000485.1-human-gut-metagenome-genome-assembly--contig:-NODE-485-length-15706-cov-4.536899_pt1 | contig 15706 bp, 7 predicted proteins | sample MGYA00244824_ERZ653760 | MGnify/ENA primary metagenome ERZ653760 (study PRJEB26926, sample SAMN06165255) | human gut metagenome | biome: ENVO:00009003; feature: ENVO:2100002; material: ENVO:00002003...
TAGCTTCGTCGGCAGCGTCAGATGTGTATAAGAGACAGCTTCATTGCCGTCATAACGACGGAAGCGTGTAGTAGAGTTATAATTTCCACCATATCCCATGTAATAGAGTTGCAAAGAATAACAATTCAGAAAGATTCCGCTACGCCACTTCTCACGTTTCCATATATTATCAGGATGTTTGGGGTCCGAAGCCATCCAAAAGCAATTCAGGTCACTCAAACGGTCTCCTTCTTTTTCTACAACTACACACGCATCATATTCAATGGTTACCCGCCCGCTCATCTTTTCTTTCCTCCATAAGGTAAGGCCTTTAGGAGACAGTATTTCAGCGGTATCACCCTGAAATGTCACTTTATAATCCGGAGATTCCGACTCTACCTTCCAATATTTATGAAACTGGCGGGCGTTGAGGCCGGAAACTTTATTGTTTTGTGCGTTTGCTCCTAAAGTGATGAAGAGGAACAAAAGGATAAAGAGTTTTTTCATATGTATATTTGCTATCTCACCTTACAAAGGTAGGGAGAGCCGTTCAATTAAGAAATAGAATATTATCCATATATATGGCGATTCGTTCAACTATGAAAAAAAGAACAACCCGACAGTTAGCCGGATTGTTCTTTTTCAACAAACTCATATCAAATAAGAGATTTCTTATTCAAAAACCTTTTTATTCTGCTTTTTTCAAAGTTTCAGCACCTACATAGTAACCTAAGTTAGTTCCCTGGTTATATCCCATATTCTGCATCGCTTGAGACATATCATAATTATGATCGGTCATCAAGTGAGGAAGACGGAATTCGGTAGGATGATTCGTGGAGAATATATAAATAGATTTCATGTCACTTGAACCCATTATTACTTCTTCACGATAGTCACCGAGAAAATCACCATAGTAACAAGGATTGTATTTGGTGCTATGGTTACCGTCATTGCTACCGTAAGTTCCAAAATATACCAAACGAGTCTTATTCGTCTTGTTTACATCAGGGTTCTCTTTATAGCTCACGACACAAGCACGGTCCAGCATTTCTCTTGTCGGCTGCCCGCTCCAATAAATGGCTACATTATACAAAACTCCACCACCAATACCTGTAGGATATGTACTGGATACCAATCCACTGCCACTACAACTGAATACCCCTTCCTGCAAAGAAGACCAGTACTCAAAATTCGGGCTATCCGGATCGATATCTGCCACAATACAACGACCGACATCAGTAGTCGAACCCGCTCCATGGCCGGTAATCAAGCCACCATCTCTTGCATCAATCACTTGACATCCATAACCGTGTCCTTGTCCATTATAATTGCCCGGTTCTTCAAATGAAGCAACAATTTGCAATCCTGAACGGTCTTTTATAAATTTGCCAACACATAAACAGTCACCATGACCGTTTCCGGTACACCACAATTCGCTTCCATCATCATCTATAGCCGCAGAACCATACAAGATTTCATCTTTTCCATCATCGTCCAAGTCCGCTACACGAAAACTATGCGAACACATGGACAACCATTTTGAAGAATGTTCGGCTGTATCAAACTTCCAACGGGTTTCCAGTTTATTCCCTTTCAAATCGAGTGCCCATACTTGCCAATTATGATAAATACCTCTACTGATGATCAGACTGGGGTTGCTTGTTCTCACTCCGGTCGCTTCGTCAGGTATACCATCCAGATAAGCCACCCCGATAAAGAAACGGTCCATGCGGTTTCCGTAATCATCTCCCCAATATTCACTCCAATATTTAGCACGCGACGCTTTTGAACCACTTCCACCACGAGGAATATTATCCACCCGGGTAATTTCACGTCCATCATATCCACGGCAAATAGAGATATATTCGGGACCTTCCATTATCAAACCGCAAATTGTATTAATACTTGCTCCCGAATACCAGCCCACAGCGTCAGTCTGACGAATTCGATAATCGTTCACATTACCATAAGCATCGGTAATGACCTTACCATCCCCAAACTTTGTACCTTCTGAAGAGCGGAAAGCTATTTCACATAAACCATCTCCATCAAAATCGTATAAAATATATGAAGTATAATGTGAACCGGAACGAATATTGATTCCCAAATCAATTTGCCACAAAAAAGTACCATCCATCTTATAAGCTTCCAACAAGGTCGAACCATTATTCCATCCCCCCTGGTTGGCACCATCATACGGTTCTCTCTTCACCACAATCTCCAATTCACCGTCACCGTCCAAGTCACCTAGCTGAATATCATCAGGAGAATATGTAATCGACGCATCGGGTACATTCATGTTTAATCTAATCTCATGATAAAACTTTTCTGCCATTTCAGAGGTAAAGGTATAATCGCAAAGCGTTTCAGCCTGATTGGCAAGAGTGACCCGGTATACATTCGTTTTTGATACATCAATATCCGCATCCACCCAAGAAGTAGTATTCGAAATAGGTTTCTCATTCAATTTCACTTCCGTCTCGCCGTCTACCGACTTATAAATATCAAAAGCAACATTAGACGGATCGGTCTTCAATAATCTCCAGCTAATCAATGCGGATGCAATCCCTGATGCGTTATTGGGATCAGAAGCCGAAATAGGATCATAACTCACCCACATGGCGCGGCTACCCGTTATGACTTCGGTCGGCAGAGGAGGCAATTCTTCTGTTTGATTGCCATTGTTCACTTCAACGACGGGGTCATTATCTGAGCAGGCAACTATGGCCAGCAGACAAAACAGCCCCAGTATTATATAATGTTTCTTCATTTCTTTCGTTTTTTTATTCTATAAACATCCGTTCTATGCAAGAATATCCTATCACTATTCATCAGCATTCCGGTTGTGGGTTACCACCCCGGATTCTGCTCCAAATTAGGATTCTTAGATTTTTCACTCTGCGGAATCGGGAAGAAATACATCTTATCATCCCAACTTCTTTCTTTTACCTTACGTTCATACGTATAAGTATCATCCCCATTCTTCGTAATCTTCATTTCAACAATGTTCTTGAAATGTTTGTCACCCTCCTTCCAACGACGTACATCCCAAAAACGATGTCCTTCAAAGGCCAATTCTACCATACGTTCATTCTGATATTTCTTCCAGAAAGCATCATTGGTCATCCCTTGAGGGAATCCGGGCATCTCGGCACGCGTACGAACTACTTTGATAGCATCCACAGCCGAAGTTGTAAATTCATTATCCGTTGCATACGGACTACCCAGATACTTATATACAGCTTCCGCATAATTCAAATAGAACTCTCCAAAACGGAATGTAATCCATGAATGATAGGTCTTTGAAGCTGTACCGGCACGTAAGTCTACTGCCGTCTGACAATACTTCTTCAGATAATAGCCAGTCGGAGTTCCGCCACTCAAAGGCTCCGCATTTAGTCCGCCCTGATAGGTTTGCAGAGGAACAGTATTCCAGTTAGGCCACTTTTCGTCCCCATTCTTGGCAATAGTCAGATAGAAACGAGGGTCGCGGTTGGTATAATAAGGATTAGCAGGATCATAGTTATCCAACTCGTCCGGACGCAACCCTGTATCCTTCATCTCATACGCATCCACCAGTGTCTGTGTGGGACAGTTTCCACCTTTACAATTTTCCAACCCTACCGGGAAGTTATATCCCTCAAAAGAATTAGTGGTAGTAGTGGCACGACGGAGAAAAATCAATTCATTAGTAGCGTCATTGTAATTGTCCTTGCTCCAAAGTGATGAATAATCCTCCACTAAGAGTTTTGCCTTTTCAGCAAACCCATTACTGTCATCTAAAATTTCCTTATTGGCTTTAGCTGCACGATACCACAGTTCTCTATTATCAGTCGGATTAAATAAAGGACTTGCCGCATACAATGCTGCACGAGCTTTCAAGGCCAATACCGTTTTACGGTTGGCACGTCCTGTTTCCGCCGGACTACTAGGCAATGCCATATCTCCCAGTTTACTGTAATCGACGATAATCTTATCTTTAATATCATCACATTCGGCTATGATATAATCAAAAATCTCCTGTGCCGGTCTGCGCGATAACGTATTCGATTCTTCGGCTGTTAATATATGGTCGCTAAACGGCACATCTCCATATTGCCGTACCAAGTTAAAGTAGAAATATGCACGAAGGAAACGTACCTCATACTGGTAATTGGTATAGCGGAACATCTGTTGTGCATAATCACTGTTCAAAGCCAACTCGGGAAATGTCAGTCCGGTAAACTTCTCCAGATATAAATTACAATTGGCTATCCCTTCATAACAGGACGTCCACATGCTACTTTTAGCATTCGACGGACTCCAAGAACCATTGTAAAAGTCTTCAATCTGATTTCCCGAATAAGCATATTCGGACTCATCGGTAGCAGAACCAAGAATTGCCCCGCTATAGTTTCCAAAGTCCACATCCATGGACAAATAGATATTTGTTATCAGCCCTCCTACATTACCGAAGTTGAGCTTCACAAAATCCTCATCATAATTATTGTACTCATGATATTCCATCTTATCTGAGCAGGAACCGAGTGCGGCTACACACATCATTCCGTAGATAATGTTTTTCAGTTTCATTCTTTCGCTTTGTTTTTATGATTAAAAACCAATCGTAACACCGACTACTACACTCTTATTCAGCGGAGTCGCTACACCATAACATTCCGGATCTGTCACATCAATATGATCTGAACAGAACAAGTCTGTTCCTCTGACATATAACTTGGCACTCCCCAATATCTTAGTCTTCTTCATCCATTCTTCCGGAAATCTGTAATACACCTCCGCGTTACGTAACTTCAAGAATGACCGGTCCGCCAACCAAACTGTATTAGCCTGATAGTTATTGGCATTACTCTGTGAACTCAAACGAGGATATTTGGCATTTTGATTTTCCGGTGTCCAACGATTCTCATAATAATGAGTAGAAAGTGTCGTATTATTTATCAACGGCCAAAACATACTCTTCGTATTCAAGACAGCAGAATAGTTACCTGTTCCCTGAAACATTACATCTACTCCAATCCCTTTCCATTCGGCTCCCAAATGGAAAGAATAATAAATTTCCGGAGCCGTCGTACTATAACCGATAGCTGTTTTATCATTGGCATCAATGATTCCGTCTCCATTCACATCTTTATATTTTATGTCTCCCGGCACTACCGTACTAAAGTTTTGCGGAAGGCTGTTTGCTATATCTTCTTTATCTTTGAAGAAACCTTCAGCTACCATTCCATATACTTGTCCCAACCGATTTCCTGTTTGCACAAGATTCTTATACAAACGCGGTTCTTCCAGTTGTTCCTTAATTTCATTCTTATTCCAAGCAAAATTACCGCCAAGGTTGAACACTACATCTCCTAACCGTTTCGTATAGTTAAGTCCTAGTTCCACGCCATAGCTATCAACGATTCCGGCATTCTCGAACGGAGCATCTACGCCCAACACATCGGTATATTTTCCTTCGGAAGAGACCCAAATATCTTTTCTCCGTTGGTAATAGCCTTCTGCCGTCACGTCCAGTCCATTGAACAACACGGCATCAACACCAACATTGTATTTATACGCTTTCTCATGTGTCGAATTAGCAGTTGCCAGGCGCCCGATAATAGTACTTCCGAATTCAGAGTCGTAACTACTGTTAAACTTATATTGCGTACCGGTAGTCGTATAAATCTGATCCCAATAGTCATATACGGTAGTACTTCCGTCTTTAGGCAGATAATCAACATTGATCACTCCAAACGAAGCGCGCAATTTCAGGAAGTTCACCCAAGACACATCTTTCAACCATTTTTCTTCCGAAAGCACCCAAGCAGCAGAAATGGTAGGCGAGAAAGCCCATTTATGCCCCGGTGCCAATAAACTGGAGGCCGAGCCAACCAATGCCAGATCCAAATAATAGCGATTAGAGAAACCTACATGATTATACCAGGATACATTTTGCCGATAAATAGTAGTGTTCAATCCGTATGAATCACGATACTCATAATCCCATTTGAATTGAGAATACACATCCCACTTCCGAAACGAGCGATTGTAATCGACACTACCTGCAAAGTTAAATTGGCGCGCCCAGTTGTCAATACCTGCACCCGAACCCATTTCACTGGATTCGCCACCTGAAATGGCAGTATAAAACGGACCGTTAGTTGTCCAGCTTGTTGCATAACCGGCATACGTATAAGTCTTGCTATGGTCTTCCAGAATATTGGAATAGTTGTCATAAGCTAAACGAAAGTTAGCTCCCAATCCTTTCAGCAAACCAGACAAATCTTGTGACAAGGTAAGGTCGGCAAACAAACTACGAGAGTGTCCTTTAGAATAAGCAGCTCCCTGCGATTGTGCGACAGGATTCGACGTCCCCGCCCAAGTAGTACTTCCTCCCCAACTGCCATCTTCCGTACGAACCGGAAAAGCTGCAGAAGGAATCGAATAAATCATATCCCATAGGTTAACCGAAGCCCCCGGAATCCGAGATTCGGACAAGGTACCGAGAAGATTCAACTTCAATTTGGTAGTGGCGGTTAAATCAATATCCAGATTTGTACGCAAATTAGCACGTGAATACATATTCTGTGTAGAATATCCGTCATTTGCATTCGGGGTTTTGATAAACCCTTTGTCTGTTAATAAATTCGCCATAGTATAGTAGCGGAACTTTGCTCCTCCCCCACGGAATTCGATCGTATATTTATTAGAAACTCCTCTGTCTTTAAAGGTTTCATCAATCCAGTTCACATTAGGATAGAGATAAGGGTACATACGGGAAGCCCCTCCACTACCTACTCCATTACGGAAAGCATCGACTTCTTCCGGAGTATACCGAGCTCCCAAACCTTCATATCCACGCGCTTCATTCACTGCAGAAGCATACGTAGCTGCATCTACAAATTCCGGACGTCGAGACTGAGTGTTAATGATATGATCATACGTAAACGTTATCTCTTTTGTTTTGTACTTACCACGCTTCGTCGTAATCAAGATCGCACCGTTCACCCCTTTGTATCCGTACAATGCCACAGCCGCGGCATCTTTCAGGATGGAAACGGATTCTACTTCTTCCGGACTCACCAAGCTCATGTCTCGTTCCAAACCGTCAACCAGCACAAGCGGTGTACTACTTGACAAGCTCTGCAAACCACGTACATAAAAGGTAGGATCTGCCATTAACCCGGTACTGACCGCATTCTGCAAAGTAGTAAGGCCCAATCCATATCCATATAAAGAATTGGATATATTCCGGGAAGACCGCTTATTAAACTCTTCGTTATAGGTGGTAGAAACAGCTGCTGTTGATTCATGACGACTGAATGTCCGGTTAGCTCCCACATCAATAGTCTGAGCTGCATATCCCATCACAATGGTCATCGGACCATCAGTCTTTGCCACAACTGTGGTAGAGCCTTTGTCGACAGAAACGACACTCAAACGTTGTCCTTTCTCGACCGCAATCTCGAATTTACCATCTTTATCAGTTTCAACCCGGGTCTCCACTGCGCCACCTTCCACATTAACGGACGCTCCATAGACTGGGTTTCCCGATTTATCAACAACAATACCTATAATGTTGTTGTCTGTATTCTGTGCTCTGACCGGAATGCTCAAACAAACCAGTAAAGCCAGTATCAGAATCTTATTTTTTCTCATATAAATCAATATTCAATATTGTTTTAATCTATTTCGCTGTCTCACATTACCAACCCGGATTCTGAATCAATCCATATCCTTTGTTAATTTCCGTTTGCGGGAATGGAGAAAGATACCATTTGGGATCAAATCCGTATGTCCACCACCGACGGACCGGCTTGGATAACTCAAACCTTTCATATTCAAAACGAGTAGGCTGCAATGCCCCCTTGTTCTTATCTCCTTCATTCCATTTAGCATTTCCCGTTATACGATTACCGGTATCATCCAAACGATAGGCAAGTAATCCATGCAGACGTTTCTCGAAACGATCGGCACGTTTGTAACGGACAAGATCAAAGTAACGGCTATCTTCAAGCCCCAATTCCCGAACACGTTCACACAGCAATTCTTCCAATAAGGCAGCTTTGTCAGAAAGTAAATTCTTATCTGTAACACACTCCGCCAAATCTTTCTTCAATCCCACGCGGGCACGTACTATATTCATTTGGTTAATAGCGCCCCGGTGATCATTCTTGGCTTGAAGCAAGGCCTCTGCATAAGTTAAATAAATGTCAGATAAACGAAGATATACCCAATGCGTATACTGACGTTGGTACTCTGTTCCCAAATAATATTTCATATTTTTATAACCAGTCGCATAGTTACCTGATTCAAGTGCAGCATTTTGTCCTTCATCGTATCCTCCTACCCACAATTCATAAGGTAAACCGGACATCGTTCCGGCACTCCAGTCTAACATCTTCGGTAGTCCATTCACCATGCAATGCTCATACAGACGAGGGTCACGAGTTAATACGATTTCCGACAATAGTTGTTCTCCATTTTTGAATGTTCCGGTCAGGAACATTGCATCCAACTTACCTTCTGTTTCCGCCTTTTTCCAGTCAAACGGAGTGCCGTCGGCCCATGGGAACATCTCCACATATTCCTGTGTAGGCGGATATTCAGTACGGCAAAGTGACGGAACAGCCCAAGAATGCCACATATAAGAACTTGAGTTGAAAGCGTCCGACATATTCGTGCGAACAGAATGTAAGACTTCCTTGCTGTTCTGACGAATATACCCCATACGATATGCCTGACGATACTGTTCCGGTGTTTCTTCCGAAGCCTTATTCAGGCTATACCCGCCTTGACTCTCCAGCTCTTTAAAGAATGCTTCACAAGCCTTCAAACAGTTATCCCAAAGTTCCGCATGGTAGCCGCCGTACCATACCAGATGCTGCTGTTCAGCCTCTGAGTTTCCTCCTGCATATCCGTTGACATCGTTAAATAACGGAGAAGCGGCAAATTGCCAGATTTTGCATTTCAATGCCATCGCACCGGCCTTTGTCCAGTGTCCGGCCTTGCTGGCAAGATCGGCATCAGCATAAGCCCACACCAATCCACCGGAATTGATAGCATCATCCAACATCTTTATCATGTAGTTAACAGTATCCTCTACCGTAGCACGGGGGATTTCATAACCTGACTCCGTACCGGTGAATGAAGCATATAACAATGGAAGACCTCCATAATGACGGAACATATCAAAATAGCGTGCCGCAATCAGGCATTTAGCTTCTGCCACCAACTGAGTTTTTTCAGTGCTATCCATGCCCGGCACTCTATCTATATTTTCCATTAACAACCAGCACCAGCGCACTACTTCCCATACCATTTCCCGTGTATATGGGAAAATATTACCACGCGTGCCATAGTTGGCATTGAGAGAACCCAAATAATACTGCTGATATACAGTTGCGTCACTAAAATAAAGTGACCAGCAGTCTGTTAGCGCATCCTTCTTTCCTAAATAAGGACTGGAAGAATCAGGAATATTACCGTTACTGTCCGTATTATAGGGTAATCCGTAATACTGTCTACTGTAACAGGTGTTCAAAAATTGGCGCGTATATTCCGCACTATTGAACACTGTGTCAATAGTAGCATTTCCGCCCGGTGCCTTATCCAAAAAAGAGTTTCCGAATTTAATTTCGTCCACACATGAAGTGGAAACCAAACAAACCGCCGCTCCCAACATTGCACCGATGAACCATTTATTTTGTAATTTCATTGTATCTTTCCTTTATCTATTTTAGAATCCTAATTTCAAGCTCAACGTATAAGTCTTGGACAATGGATAAGAAGGTGCATTAGTAGCTCTTGCCTCCGGATCACCCCACAAATAAGGTGTAATAGTCCACAAATTATATCCTGCAAAAGCCAACTGACATGTATTCAGTCCAAGTTTCTTCATTAATGGGAAGTGAAAATTGTATGCCACCTGAAGAGTTTTCAAACGCAAGTATTTGGCATCTTTCTCATATAAAGTGGAAGTAGCATAATTATTCTTTGCATTATCAATGGTAGCTCTCGGATACTCCGAAGATTGTGACGGATTTTCCGGTGTCCATGTATGGTCCAAATGGTATGCCAACAATCCTCCCTGCTCGCTATTGGAAGATGAATAAAACGGTTGACGAAATACATCCGAAATCATACGACTTACATTCCAGGCCCCTGTCCATTGAGTACTTATTTCCAAATTCTTCCAACTGAATCCTAAATTAATACCTAGCATATATTCAGGATCGTCTGTAAAGCCATAGTCATAACTTGCATCATTTGCATCAATCTTACGGTCACCATTCAAGTCAACATATACTGCATCTCCATTTTGAAGAATACTCTCGTGAGTGGGGAACGGACGATTAAATGTCTGCTCATATAGCGCAGGTGTATCCTCATCATAGAAGCGCCAGAAAACATATTGACTACGCGAACCGATACGGTGTCCCTTCTGATATTGATATAAATTATTCTGCGGGGCTTCCTTCTTTTCAAGAATCTCATTCTGATTATAAGAAAGGTTAATACCCGCCCAATAACGGAAATTATCGCCAATCTTATCGTTCCATTTTAAAGAAAGTTCCCAGCCCCAACTGTCTACACTTCCTAAATTTGAATAGGGAGTAATGAACCCTAACATTCCCGGAGCTGTACCGTCACGCAAAAGGATGTCATTACGACGTTCTTTATAATATTCAAAGGTTGTTTTCAGACGGTCATCAAGGAAGTTAATATCAACACCATAGTTCCGTTTCAGAGCTTTTTCCCATGTCACAGCAGCATTATTCTTAGCTACCTCACGTGCCCCTAGACTAACAGTACCATTATCTGTACCGAATCCATATCCCCAAGCGTTAGTTGCTCCTCCATTTGCTGTTACACGATTCGCCAAATCACCTAAACCGACATTATATGGATCAGCCATATACATAAATCGCGATCCCCCAATATTATCGTTACCTACTAAACCGACACTGGCACGTAATTTCAAAAAGCTAACTACCGACTTCAAAGGACGGAAAAACTTCTCTTCACTCATCACCCAACCTATAGAACCAGCCGGGAAATAAGAAAAGCGCAAATCGGACGCAAAGTTTTCCGAACCGTTATAACCCACATTAAACTCTGCCATATAGCGACTCTTCCAATCATAAGTGACACGTCCGACTAATCCGACATATCCATGAGGAATGTCCGAATATACTTTCGGATAATATTCTTTCTGTTGATTATATAAGAATAAAGCTGTCACTGTATGATCACCAAAAGTACGATTATAATTAAAGCTAGCTTCCATATACCAATTACGCGCTTTGCCTGTAGTATACGAATACTTCACATCTGTATTCTCTCCAAACTTACGATAAGCAATACTACCGTCATCCATCAATACAGGAGTGTATGTAGCAATAGACCCACCAGAACCTACTTTATTAACTGTAAATGAGCTGTTATAAGATCCTTTCACTTTAAAAGAAAGTCCTTTAGTCAAAAAGTCCATTTTTTGATCCAGAATCACATCTACATTCAGCGAATTGTTACTGGTTTGGCTGAATCCATTTCCATAATATCCCATACCTGTGCCTCCTGTAAATGGTAATTTCAGCCCGTCCGAATAAGTCTCATCGCTCGAATTTACTAATTTTCCGTCTATGATTCCCGGACTGGAGAAAGGAGTAGCATAATACATATTTTTAATCAATCCGGAAGATCCCTGACTCGTACGCGGTTGATCTGAATTATTCACATTACCACTAATATTGAATGACAAAGTAGTCGTTTTAGTGACATCCATATCCAAGTTTGTACGATAGTTAAACCGACGGTACTGATAGCTTAAATTATAAGGAAGATCAAACTCACTAAAAAGTCCTCCTTGCGTATAAGCACCTGCAGAGATGAAATAACGTACTTTATCTGTTCCTCCCGAGATGTTCAGATTATGCTGGCTCTGAAGCGTAGAGCTTTTCATAATATAGTCAGCCCATTGTATATTTGGGAAACGAATAGGATCGGAACCATCTGCAAATTTTTGAATCACGCCATCACTAAATAAGGCAGATTTGCCATCACCGGACATCATTTGATTATGAAAACGGGCATAGTCATAGGAACTTGCCTGTTCTACCATTTTTGTAGGCATCAATACAGAAGCAGAAGTAGTAAACGAAATTTTCGCCTTTCCTTCCTTTCCTCGTTTAGTTGTAATCAAAATGACCCCATTTGCTCCACGAATACCAAATACGGCTGTTGCCGAAGCATCTTTCAAGATAGAAATGGATTCAATTTCATTCGGGTCGATATCACTCATACTTTCACGATCCACACCGTCTACCTGAATTAACGGTGAAGAATTTTCCCAAGTAGCTTTACCACGAATAAAAATTTCAGCGGCATCCGCTCCCGGCTCACCGGAATATTGTACGGTAGTCAAACCTGTCATCTGCCCTCCTAATACATTGGAAACCGAACCTACAGATACACGGGTCAATTCTTCTCCCTTCACACTAGCGATAGCTCCTGTCATGGTCACTTTCTTCTGCGTACCATAAGCTACGATTTCCACCTCTTCAAGTGCTGTCACATCCTCTACCAGAATGACTTTCATGTCATTTTTCGCTACTACTTTTTTATCGGTATAACCTATAAAAGATACTTTCAATTTCGCACCGGGACGTACATTTATTCTAAATACACCGTCAATATCGGTAATTGTACCATTAGATGTTCCTTCCGCAAGTACACTTGCTCCAATTATCGGTTCGCCTTGGCTATCTACTACTGTTCCTTTTATAGTACTTTGCTGCTGTACAACTTCGATGGCTGCCGAAGCTGTTTGCAATCCCCATGCAGGTGCAAAAGTTGCTATAGTGAAAAACAGAGCGACAGGTAAGGTTGTCCCCTTTATAAAGTTTTTCTTATTCATATATGTATATGTTCATGATATAAGTATAATTTTAACGGACTTTATATACCGTCATTATTTTAGAATGCAAGCATCATACGGAAATAACCGGCACGCGAATCACGTTCACAAATTATGTGATATCTTCCACCAGCCATACCGTGTGTCCATTGGTTGGCTGGAGAACGCTGTGTGCTACTCCAATAGTGTCCACTGTTAGTTCCTGACTCGACAGAGGTCATCTCATCACCATTTACATTCTTGAGACAACGGTTAATAACACTCAAATTCTTAGCGACTGTATCCCAACACATTATAGAGGGCAAATACCAAGGAGTCACATTTGCCGGAATAGCTTCCGCTTCACGATAAGCCTTGATATACGCATAAGCATGGTCGCAAGTAGAAGGACTACCCATACCTTCGTAACACATAGTAAGTAACTGTGTATTATTGTATCCCATTAGTGCTGGGAAAACCAATGAAGCATCATTCTTGTTAACATCCTTCTCTGTGTTACAACCTACAAACTTGTTTGCCCAATTCTCATCTGAAGTAAACCAGTCTGAATAATAACCGGACTTACTTGAATGGAACATTTTCAAAGCAACATCATTTTGTTCACTATCTTTTACCACAGAATTCTTAATAGATAGCACTATACCGTGCGTACATGCAGGGAAATCGCGACGCAAAGCATCAACTTCTGCTGAATAGAGTTCAGTATGTGTTACACTGGGTTGTGAATTTCCTACATAACATACAATACCAATCACATTCTCCGGCACCGTTTCCGCATCTACTGAAACTATTTTTCCATCTGCACAAAAATAGTCTCCTACCTGCAAAGTATGGTTGATTTTACTTTTATCTTCGATGGTATACATTTTCGCCGTTCCTCCTTCCAGCGTACCTTTAGCTTCATATTCCATCTCACTTACTCCAGAATAAGTACCCTTAATTGAGAATTCCTTCTTCGGATTAACCAAGAAACGGTATGTATCCGTACTTTCCTGATAATAAGGAGTTGCTTGAGTATTGTTCACTGTAAACGAACCGGCTGTTAATGGTAACAAATAATCATCTATACCGCCATTTGTAAAGCTATAGGTCAAATTAGGCATCTTCACTACCGCAAGAGCCATCCGATGTTGCATAGTAAAAGCGATCTGTCCTTTCAAACGATCCCCCTGAACACTACCCGTACTCGTCATCAAATCATATTGTGTATAATTTCCTTCATTTTGTTCACTGCCTATTTTCCAATTGTTGACGTATGTTTCAAAAGGATCCACCTTCGTCGGATCAAAAGTCACATTCGCATTATACGGATAGTATGCATAAAAAGTCATCCGCTGAAATTGTGAACCTTTGTATTCAATAGGATCCCCTCCATCAGTCAATTCCCAATAGCCATCTGTCAGTGTGAATTTCCGATTCTTGATATCCTCTACCACCGTTTCTCCTCTTACCGCAAATATACCGATAGCATCTCCGTTAGAAAATCGGGTAGTATATCCATTCTCTGTAGCACGTGTCTTACCACTTTCGTCCATAAATCCTTCATCAGACACACTAATCTGAAATCCCTGCAAAGAATCCGGTGTTTCTCCGGTGAGTTCTTCATTTTGCGAGCAAGACGCAACTATGGCTGCGCCAGCCAGAAAAAGCATTGATATATAATTATATATTTTCATAAATCTCATGTTTATATTTTTAGCATTTTTATCTATATTAGATTGGTAAACAGATCACTTCACAACAGGCTGTGGAGTTACGGTTTCTTCTGTAATATTCCAACTAGGATTAGTTATCTCTGTTCCAGTTTCAGCTATACTCGGGTCGGATGTTATAGGATCGTGGTTTTCATCCTCCCATCCTATTATTTGCGTTTGTTCTGTAATTGTCAACACATAATTATTGTCCTCGTATTTATTTGTCTTGATGATGTAATTATAAGAAAATCCTGATTTCAATTCTGTCAAGTTAGCAAACTCGGCTTCATAAAGATAACCGTTCATTCTAGCTTGGATAGTTACTTTGCCTTGCACCTTCTGTGGCAGTAAAATAGCTTGTACTGTATAATTATCCTGCTCTCCTATTTTATCCCAATAAATATCATCTTTATCCGTAACAGGGTCTTCACTGACTGTTGTCTCCCCTGTTTTAGGATTAAATGTACCATTATTCTTAAGCCCAATAAGATAACAAGTTATATCTGCCAAGTCCACACCTTCGCCAGCTTGAAACTCCAATCTAATACGACTCATCACATGATTGAATGCTAATGTCACGTTCGGGGTTTGTGATGTAGCCTTCCCTTTGGCAAAAAGAAAATCTATCTTCGCACGTTCTTCTGCTGTAGCTTGATTTTCACTAGCTGTAGTCACTTCTAATGCAGGTTGTTCTTCACCTGATGTACCAGAAAATGGAGCGTATGCCACTACATCATACTCTCCGGAACCTAATACCCAAATCTCTTCTGCATTTCCTCCTTTTGCCGCAAAAAGACCATTGCCCTTGTATTTGTAATGAATATTCACTTGTTCCGTACCACAAGTGATTCCTACCGAGTCTTCTGCCTCCCAGTTTGTTTCCGTAGCTCTTGTAACAAGATTGCTAGCCTCATGATTGTTTATTACTGCACTAAAAGAAACTTTCGCTCCCGTATCACCGGTAAACTGAATATCAGTTTCTTTAATATCGTTGCTACATCCTGCTAAAAGTAGTAAGGCAACAGCAGTTGTGACATAGTTTTTTTTCATACCATGTTTTTTAAAGTTAAACATATTTTTGTTGATTAGTAAAATCTGTCTCTTATACACATCTGACGCTGCCGACGAA
>ENA-OZKJ01000498-OZKJ01000498.1-human-gut-metagenome-genome-assembly--contig:-NODE-498-length-15341-cov-4.321078_pt1 | contig 15341 bp, 9 predicted proteins | sample MGYA00244824_ERZ653760 | MGnify/ENA primary metagenome ERZ653760 (study PRJEB26926, sample SAMN06165255) | human gut metagenome | biome: ENVO:00009003; feature: ENVO:2100002; material: ENVO:00002003...
ATTCATGAGCCTTACGCAGTTCTGCTCACTGCTGTCAAGGATAAGCTCTTTTTCTTTCAGCACAGAAAGCTCGTTTTTCATCATGTCCATAAGCTCATCGCTTCCTGCAAAATCCTGCTTTTCCCACTTTGCAATAAGATAGATAAGATTTGAAAGCTCATATTCTCTGTTGCTGGTATTATCGAAAAGAAGCTCAGGAAAATCAAGTATCTTATAAAGCTTCGCTATAGGCTCATTGACAGTATCGGCAGACGTCTTTACTGCAACAAGTGTGGCGTCATTACTTTCACAGTTTTGTTCATAATCGTCTACGTCAATTTCAGCGTCTTCAAAATCGATGCTGTCAGGCCTACATCTCCAAAGGATAGAATAAGCCTTTTCCTTTGCGGTAGGACTGTAGCTTTCAAAAACGAACTCTGCAAGAGCAATAAATCTTTTCAGCACCAGACTGTTTTTCTGAGGACGTTTGCCCCACATTGTATATGGTATGCCACGATCTGTCAAGACCATTGAATAAAACTCCATTTGAGTTGTGTTCCAAAGAAGCAGAAGAAAATCACTGTATTTTATAGGTCTTTCCACACCCTTGTCGAATATCTTTCCACCGTTCACAAGGTCTGAAATTATCTTAGCCACACTTTCAGCACCCAGATCTTTGACAAAATACGCCCCTCTGATAACATCGTCGGAAACAGCCGCAGGCTTATCAGCCTTTGATATCATATCGCTGTATGTCATACCATATTTGCCGTTTATTTCCGGCTGAAACTTTTCATTTACCCAAGCTATAAGCTGCTCATCAGAGCGGAAGTTGTAATCAAGTGAGAAAAACTCGCAGTTTTTCTCGTTATTGTTCTGGAATTTGGCTTTCATTTTGTTATAAAGCCTGATATCGGCGTCACGGAAGCCGTAGATAGACTGTTTAGGGTCGCCCACCGCAAACAGCGCACCATCACGGAGCGGGCATTGCCATATATCACCGCCTGCTATAAGCTTGCTGTCGTCTGCACAAAGATACAGCAGAAGTTCAGTCTGCATAACATCAGTATCCTGAAACTCGTCTATATAAATGCAGGAATACTTGTCTTTGAAAAACGCTCTTGCCTCACTGCTGTTTTTGAGAAGCTCGTGAGTGTGATACAAAAGCCCGTCATTTGAAACGCTCTCCCCGTCTTCACTCTCCTGATAAGCCTTTACAGCCTGCTCTATATACGTTGCCGTCTTGTTGAGTGCATACAGTGCATTTTCTTTCTTTACATTATCAAACCCACTTGGGCTGAAAATAGCCATGTTCTCATTGCTCTTTGGATGATCTTTCTTAATTTTCGTCTTATTAAAAGGCTCAAGGAACTTTTTGCAAGCTTTAAGATTAGCGCAAACTTTTACATAATTATACTTTGGGTCATAGGTCTTCATATCATCAGGTAATTTCTTCGTCACATCATCAACAAGAAAACCTGCTATATCTTCGTATTTTCCACTCAAAGTACCATTATAGAATGCACGCACAAGACTATCCCTATAGTTACACATTTCTTTATAGGCAAGCTTATTTATGGTGTCAAATGTCACACTGTCATAGCTTTTATCCCTAACAAACTCAACATCTCTGTATTCAGCACACTCAAGAAATGTTTCCATAAGAAAGTTTTTTACACGGCTGTCTCTGAGCTTATATTGATTGCTGTTCAGAAAGCCGAAATCTTCTATGTTCGCACCATTTGTGCGGTAATACCTCTCGAAAAAGTCAGCCTGTACCTGCTTTGTTTCACCGTCCTCGGCAAGTTTTAATCCCAAATGCAGGTCAGCTTCAAAAGGCTGTTCTGACAGCATACTCAAACAAAAGCTGTGTATAGTGCTTATCTTCATGCGCTGTAAATTCATAACAGCGTTCTCATACAGCTTCTTTTCCTCACCGCTGCATTTTGCGATATTCTCCGTAAGCCCTGCCTGTATCCTCTCATAAAGCTCGTTTGCAGCAGCGTTGGTGAAAGTTATAAGCACTATCTTTTCAACAGGTATACCTGCGCCTATCTGACCTATAACACGCTGTATTATAAGCCTTGTCTTGCCTGCACCTGCGCCTGCTTCAACAAGGATATTCTTATCATAACTGTCTTTATCTATTATATAGCTTCTTATCTGTTCTTCACTCATTCTGTTGCACCCCCTGAGCAAACTTCTTCATAAGCAGGACAAAACGTGCATGGAGTAATTTTATCATTCTTATTCACAATACACTTTTTAAAGCCCTCTTCTACTATTTTCTTAAATGTTATTGTTATCATGTTTTCGATCCCAGAATTATCCTTATTGTTAACTACATGGCAATTACCTTTTTCAAGAATGAAAACATAATCTGCGGAAACGATATCACTTTCGCTCACTTCGCCCACAGGCGTACAACCATTTTCAAGTGCAAGGGCATAAATATGATCCTGCGGGTCTTCTGGAAGCTTCTCCCTGAATTTTTTGATATCCTCCGTCTTGTAGTCAACTATCTGGTATGACACCTTTGTGCCGTCTATTATCCTGTCAAGGCGGTCTATCCTACCCCTTATGGTGACTTCATACTCTCCTATTTTCACATCGCCGACAAATGGATACTCGACCTCAACGACCTCACGTTTGCCTGAGTGTATATCGCCGTGCAGTTCGTCAAGATATGCCTTGACACAATTGTAATATTCATTTCTCTCACTCTGCGCAACAGCCATATCCACAGGGGGATAGTTACGAAGATAGTTTTTAGAAACGCTCTCGAATATCTCATCAAGCATCGCCTTGTCAACAGTTTCAGACACCTCAGCCGCACTTTTGCCTTTAAGCACAGTCTTAGCATAATTCTCCATTATCTCATGTATATACATTCCCTTGACATTGCCTTTGAGCCATGCACTGCGGTCTATATCCACCTCCTGCGGCTTTTCAACATGAGCGATACGCTCATAGAAAAACCTCAGCGGACACTGAAGCATAGTCGAAAGGCTTGTGGCAGAAATGATAAAATGTTCATTTTTGCACATTTCACGCAATATATCTATACGGCTTTTTCTTTGCTTATCAAGATACTCCGTAAGGCTTTCGCTTTGCTTCGCACCGTCATCATGAAGCCCGATTTTTTCTGCCTTGTTTAGAAAATCACTGTTTAATGATATCTCAGAACGCACGCTCACCTTGCGTCTGTCAGAAAGATAATCATACACTTCTATTTTGTTTACATCAATGCCCTTTTCAGCCGCAATAACAGTATACACTGCCGACGGGCTTTGCGCTCTTATTTCTACGGTATCATAAACACTACAGCTTACAACAAGGTTTGCTCTCTCAGCCATGAGAACAGTTCTCACAAGGTCAGTGAGCTTTCTGCGCTCGATAGCGTCAGAACAATGGTCACGGTTGCCGAAAAGCTGTTCTCTCTCCTTATCGTTCAGAACAGGCGACTCGTCCTGCATGACAGGAAATCTTCCTGTTGTCAAACCAAGAACATATATGTTTTTCATGAAAAGCGCAGAATACCGCCCCATAAGACAGCAGGTAACAGCACCTTTTGATGCAGGCAAAGAATACCTTGCGTTCTCTGCAATGTCGGTGATCTCAGTCATTGCTTCCTGCAAGCTAAGACTCTTGTCATAGTCTGCATAAAATATATATCTGCCTATCAAAGCGTCCTTAACGCTTGATATGGAACTTCTCTGCTCGGCGTTTGCTCCATTCACATATTTTTTTACCAATTTCAGTACGCCACCGTAAAACTCTTTTGCGCTGACATTTTCTTTTTTAAAGAACTTATAAAAGTCCTTGAACACCTGACTATTCCTTGTGCTATACCATTCAATGCCCCAGCCGTTTCCAGAGTTCTGTGCTTCAAGGAATATCCGGCCCTTGCTTTTGGTCTTGCCGTCCTCTACTTTCTCCTCATATTGGAAAACAGGCGAAAGCATTACATCTCCGAATAGGTCAAATCTATAGTCATTTTTGCACCATTTGAGCATTGCCCTGAAAAATGCAACAACGTCACTGTGTCTGCATGAAATGCCCTCAGGAAATTCCACGGGGACTTTGTATTGATCGCACATATTCACAAGCAAGTCCATATACTCGTCATCGGGACACAGCACAGCGGTATCGCAAAGCTCATAACCACTGTTCACGATATGTAGAACAGTTCTCTCCACCTCGTTTGTTACGCCATAATTTCTCCAAAGCTCCGCCTTTTGTGCTAATTTTCCCAGACCATTCTGATACTGCTCATCGCTCATATCAGCCATGTTATCTATAACCGCAGGATCAGGCAAAAGCCCTATATACTCCGCTGTCAGCTTGTCAGCTTCTATTTCTTTATCATATGCAAAATGAACGTTGTTCACGTCTGCCTTACCAGCCTTTATAAGACCGCTGGCAATGCTTATGAGCTTTGCACTGTCATATAGTTTGCTGTCTGAAAGCTTATTTTCATACGCTTGAAAGATCGCACTCAGCGTGTTGATACGTCTGCTGTCCAAGGACAATGAATCAGGGCCTATACAGTTCATTCTAAGCTCTGATATTGTCTTAAATATCTCCATGCAGGCATTATGGTCATCGCTTTTGAAATAGCTTATACCGCTTTCATCAATAATACGTCTTACAATCTCACAGCCCTCAGCATTTGACAGCGTTATTATTCTGCTGTCCATATACTCGGCACTGGTTTCGATAATATGCTTTGCATGATCTGCGACTGTGTATCTTTCAAGCCTTATAACAATATTTTCACAGCTTGCGTTCTCCAACATTCTCTCAGCGTTGAGATAATCATTACATATGTAAACCTTTTTAGTCAAAGGGTCTGCCTCATTACAGCCTTTGAGCCACTCTATAAAAGTCATTACGCTTTCTCCCCTAACATAAATTATCATAATAACATTTTACCATAGCAGAAAAATCTTGTCAATCTACAATTAGCGTGTTTGTATACTTTTTTGAAACACAATATTAAAGAAAATTTATTGACAAAATCATACCGCTATGTTAAAATATACTTTGTAAAACTTGCGTGGATTTTTCCTGACAGTATGTCACTTTTCGCCACACAGCAAACAGGCTGTGCGGCTTTTTTTCTGCCCACAGACAAAGGAGTGTAAAAAAATAAATGAACAGTGATTTCATGAAAACAAGACCGATCTTCCCTCTTCTACTTTCAATGTCCCTGCCAATGGTGATATCAATGCTTGTAAACTCTCTTTACAATATCATCGACAGCTTTTTTGTAGCAAAAATAAGCGACGATGCCATGACAGCACTATCCCTTTTATTCCCAATACAAAATTTTATAAGTGCCACTGCTATCGGCTTTGGTATCGGCATCAATGCGGTCATTGCCATATATCTTGGTGCAGGCAGAAAGGAAAAGGCTGATATTGCCGCAACTCAGGGGCTTGCACTTTCAGCGGTGCACGGCATTGTGCTAATGATAATATGTATACTTATAATGCCTGCATTTCTATCTATGTTCACAAGTAATAAAAACGTTGTAGATCTTGGCGTGCAGTATTGCAACATTGTATTTACATTCTCTCCTGCATTAATGCTCGCCATTGCATTTGAGAAGATATTCCAATCTGTCGGCAGAATGAAGATATCAATGTTCAGTATGCTCTGCGGCTGTATTGCAAACATAATCCTTGACCCTTTGCTTATTTTTGGCGTTGGATTTTTTCCTGAGATGGGTATAAAGGGTGCTGCACTCGCCACCGGTATCGGTCAGGTGCTGACCCTTGTCATATACATAATAGCATATCTTCGCTGTGAGCTTCCTGTTAAGCTTTCCGCAAAATACAAGCGTCCTGACGGCATGATAATCGCAAAGATGTACTCCATAGGCATTCCTGCAACGCTTAATCTTGCACTGCCGTCACTTCTCATATCCGCCCTCAACGGTATACTTGCGGCATATTCACAAAGCTATGTGCTTGTTCTTGGAATTTACTACAAGCTCCAGACCTTTCTTTATCTACCCGCAAACGGTGTTATTCAGGGTATGCGACCAGTTATCAGTTTTAACTACGGAGCAGGCGAGAAGGAGCGTGTGAAGAAAATTTACCGCATTGTTCTTTACATGACAGGTGTGATATTGGCGGCAGGAACTATCATATGCGCACTTTTCCCAGCAAAGCTCATAGGGCTTTTCACTGAAACCGCCGACACTATCGCCATAGGCAAAACTGCACTGCGCCTAATTTGTATCGGCTTTGTTATCTCCGCAGTATCCGTCACCTCATCAGGTGCGCTGGAGGGGCTTGGCATGGGCATTCCGTCGCTTATGATATCTCTGTGCAGATTTATTGCGATAATACTGCCACTTGCGTTCTTCCTCTGCAAGCTCACGGGACCAACAGGCGTATGGAACGCATTCTGGATAACAGAAGTCGTCACCGCTTTGATATCTGTATTTATCTACAGATTTTCAGTTTCAAGGCAAAAAGATTTAAAATAAACACTGCCACTATTCTGTCATTACCACTTATTTCCGTTTAACAACTTGTAATTTGCAAAAAAGCGTTGACATTTTGCAAAAAAAGTGTTATAATATATCTTGCATGCCGCTGTGGTGGAATAGGCAGACACAAGGGACTTAAAATCCCTCGGGGTAAAACCCGTACCGGTTCAAGTCCGGTTAGCGGCACCATAAATCATCATAAAATCGGGCTTTTTTGAAGTCCGATTTTATTTTTTGTCCGTTTATCTACCAATCAGTCACATTTCTTTTATTTCTTCATGTCATCAGCCGTATTAGGGCTTCCTACACTCTTGCTTTCCGCAGCGGGCGGCCTTTCGACAGTTCCGCCACCGAGGATATTGGCGATCGTATTAGCTGAGTCAGTCTTAGAGTTGAAATCCAAGTGACTGTAAAAATCAGCGGTAGTCCTCTTGCCAAATGGTAACACACTTTCGTATGGTTGATAAATAACGTAAATACGCCTTAAAACAGGCTTCTCTTGTCTTTCAGAGGTTCATCGAGCAGTTTGTAGTAGATGTAGATCTCACGGGGCTGCACCTCGACATAGGCATCAAAGGTGATATACTCGATCAGCTCCAAGCTACTGCAAGCGGTATCTGCCTTCTGTGAGCTTCTTGGTGTCCACGGAATACTGCTCTTCGTGGTGCTTCGCCTTGCGTGCAAGAAACTCCGCTTTAGCCTTTTCTTCGTCCTCCACCACAAGCTGTGCAAGGCTGCGAATATCCTCCAGCACAATAGCGTCCATATCCTGCGTTTTGATGTAATGGCTGGGACAGTATCGCTTTCCGAACTTCATGTAGGAAGTGCAGTTGTAATTGTGGCGAAGATATTTTCTCGGCTTCTTACTGCCGTTTGTGGTATTGTTCCACGCAAAGCGGACTTTGTTTCCGCAGTCCTGACAGTAGATCAAACCGCTGAGATTGGCAACATATCCGCTGCTGTTACGCTTGCCCTGCGACACCGACTGCTCCATCTCACACACCCTGTCCCAAAGCTCCTGAGAAACAATAGACTCGTGAGTATTCTTCACAACGATCATATCGTCCTCATCGTTCTTGATGACCTTGTGATTTTTTGTAGCTGACAGTTCTTGTGCGGAGCTTAACAAGATGTCCGAGGTAGGTATAATTGTGAAGTATTTGCCTGACCGTTTCGGGACTCCACATATGTCTTGTACGGCGAGGATTTGGCTTGCCGAGCTTTGCGTAGTAGTAATCTGAGGGAATTGGTACACCTTCCTCGTTAAGCTTATCAGCAATGTGATGCGTCCTGTGACGAACGGAAATGCCCCTCAACGCCGTCCGAGCCTGCGGAGCGGAAAACAAACCGATGAAAACAGCATCCTCTCAGGAACTCTCCGAGAGGATGCTTTAATGTTGCTATGTATCATTTTAGTATCCACTGATTATGAGATATACCACAATGCTGAATGTGAGTTGTGTGGGATAGGTTTTGTGTGCACCAATAGACTAAGTTTTGTTGGATATTATTTCTTACGAATCGCTTTTCTTTGAATTACATGAAGGACAGAGTACCTGTCCATTCTCTATTTCGGTTTTTCCACCCTTACTCCATGGAGTAATATGATCTGCTTCCCAGTTATTCCAATTACATTTTACCCCACATATTTTGCAAATACCGTTTCCACGTCGATAAATGACTTGACGCTGCGCCTCGTCAAAACTTCTTTTAGGATCTTTTTGTGGAAGATTAGGAACATGGGTTAAAAGGCTTTCTTTAAGGAAATTATGTCTGTAAAGTAATGAATCTTCCGAGTCAGATGAATGAGATACTCTTTCATGGTAGACTACAAGACGTGGATCTTGCTTTTCTGGTTCTTTATGTTCGTCTAATAATCTCTCAGCTTCAAAATCAATAAACCACTTTGCAATATCAGCTTCTCGCTCACGAATATCATAGTTCGGCATTAAATCCATAATTAGTATAAATAGTGAAATGGTGCTGTATCTTTTCAACTCCGGTGCTTTGACAGGAAACATTTTATTAAGATAATCCAAAATGTGATATATTGTTTTGGCATCAGTGGACGAAGTATTAAAATTCTTTGATTTTTCATACATTGCATTTAAATCTCTATCTTTTATATTGCAAATACCCTTGTTCAATTCAAGAAGTGTCATTTGAGCAGCTATGAGATCATAAGTAAAACGAGTATTGGAAAAATTGACTTTCGAGAAAAATTCATGATTAGTAAGCTCTTTTATAAAATCCCTCATTCGTCCGGGCATTGCGTTCCTTTTTTCCTGAGCTTTTAAAGTCGTACCATTTTGAAGCCTCAGGAACATTTCTCGTATTTCATCTTCGTTCTGTGTATCAAGTATAACGAAATCCAAATTATAGCTATCTATTATTGTTGCAATATCCATATCAAGTTCGCTATACTTTTTGTTTGCAACATCATAACCATTAACAGGTTCAGCATCTTTAGGCAAAGCGAACTCATCATCATAGAACGACCATATTGCACGAATACGTTGCTGACCGTCGATAACATCATATGTGTCATTGTTTTTTCGTGCAAATAAATTTTAGGTACATCGAAGTCTCGTAAAATTGAATCAATCAATAGTTGCTTTTGTGCTTTTGTCCATACTGCTGGTCGCTGATAATCAGGATTAGTATCTATTCTTTTACGTTTTTTTGAAAGTGTAAATAGCGGCCATGTTGCTTTTTTCAGCATAATTTCATTTCCTATATCAATTCATACTTGCGTTGTCAACCCACAGCTCACACTGCTGCATAACAGTAGCCACCGCATCGTCCATACCCTCCGGCGGATAGCGATGACTTTTCAGAAGTTTCTTTATCATCATTCGCATTCTGGCTCTTGCACTCTCACGCTTCTGCCAGTCTATCGTGCGATTACGGCGGAGCGTATCGGCAAGCTCCTTTGTGATAGCGATAAGCTCCTCGTTCTCGTAGAAGTCTTTTATCGCCTGCGGTTTGGTGAGTGCATCGTAGAAAGCAAGCTCATCAGCAGTCAAACCGAGATCTTCGCCCGCTTTTTGGGCTTCTCTGATCTGTTTTGCAAGGTTAAGCATCTCCTGTATTACTTCCTCATTGGTAAGCATACCGTTGAGATAACGATTCATAGCGCCTTGCATGATCTCGCTGAATTTCTCCGATTTTACGAGGTTTGTCCGTTTGTAGATATGTACCTGTTCAGCAATCAGGCGTTTCAGCAGCTCAACAGCAAGGTTCTTTTCTTTCATTTTGGAGATCTCCTCCAAGAATTTCGGATCAAACAGTGAGAAGTCCTGTTCCTTGTCGGAGAAAAGGTTGATAACACCGTCACTCTTGATACTCTGCTTCAACAGCTCATTGATTTTGGCATTGATCTCAGGGAGTGAGAGCTTTTTACCTCCGCCCTGATTGAGAATACGCATCAGCAGGACACGGACAGCTTCAAAGAAAGCGGCTTCTTCACGCTCATCTTCCTCAGCGATAGAGGAACAAAGCGAAAGTGCCTGTTTCAGCAGCAGGGCTTCTTTTGTGTAACTTTCTCTGTCTTTCTCCCTCTTTCTGTCCATAAGGAAGTTGACCGCACCTGTGATTGTGCGTCCTGCCGTCAGCTCATTACCGCCGAAAAATGCAGAGTAATCATATTCATGGAGCAGATCACGGCAGACTTGCAGTTTCTCCTGAAACTTCGGATAAGCGACCTTTGCAATATCTGTGTTGCCGTAGTTCTTCTTGTCACGAACGGTATAATCGTTCATAGCCTGCTTCAATGCACCTGCGATACCGACATAATCAACGACCAGACCTCCCTCTTTGTCACGGAAAACTCTGTTTACACGGGCAATAGCTTGCATCAGATTATAGCCCATCATCGGTTTATAGACATACATCGTCGCAAGGGACGGCACATCAAAGCCTGTCAGCCACATATCGACCACGATAGCAATTTTCAGAGGACTGTCATTGTCCTTGAATTTTGTTGCAAGCTCCTCCTTGTGGCGCTTGTTGCCGATGATACTGTGCCATTCTTCGGGATCTTTGTTAGAAGCCGTCATGACCACAGCGACCTTTTCCTGCCAGCCCGGACGAATTTCAAGGATACGCTTGTATATCTTCATAGCGATAGCACGGGAGTATGCAACGATCATCGCCTTACCTGTCAGCAGGTTCTCACGATAGCTTTCATAATGGTCAAGAATATCGTCAACAAGGGACTTTATCGTATCATCGTGACCGAGGATAGCTTCCATTTGCCCAAGCTCACGCTTGCTTTTCTCTATTACATCAGCATCGGCATTCTGTGCCATGATCTCATATTCGGTGTCGATCAGTTTCAGGGTGTTTTCATCGAGTTTCAGCTTCATGACACGGCTCTCATAGTAAACGGGACGAGTAGCACCATCCTCAACAGCCTGCGTCATGTCATAGATGTCAATATAATCTCCGAATACTTCACGGGTATTTCTGTCCTCTCTGGAAATAGGCGTACCCGTAAAGCCGATATATGTAGCATTCGGGAGCGTATCACGGATAATTCGAGCTGTACCGATGACCTTACGGGCAACAAGCTCGCCGTCCTCATTCTTCGTCATCTTGATCTTTTCTGTCAGACCATACTGCCCTCTATGAGCTTCATCAGCCATAACAATGATATTTCTTCTTTCAGACAGCGGCTCACCCGATTCCTCAAACTTCTGCATCGTGGTGAAGATAATGCCGTTTGCCTTGCGACCGTCAAGGAGTGTTTTCAGGTGTTCACGGCTTTCAGCGTGGACAGGCTCTTGACGGAGAAAAGCCTTGCATTTCGCAAACTGCGAATAGAGCTGATCGTCAAGATCGTTTCTGTCCGTGATAACAACGATAGTCGGGCTTTCAAGGGCAGATTGAAGTAAATGGGCATAGAACACCATAGACAGCGACTTGCCCGAACCCTGCGTATGCCAGAACACACCGCCCTTACCGTCGGTGACAGTAGCTTTCTTGGTGGATTCGATAGCCTTGCGAACGGCAAAATACTGATGATAGCCTGCAAGTATCTTATAACTCTGCAAGCCCTCGTTGGAAAACAGGATAAAGTTTTTTAGAATGTCGAGCATGCGGTCTTTCGTGAAGATACCCTCAAAGAACGTGTCAAATTGGGCAAACTGCGTATTTTCATAGCTGCCGTCTTTTGTTTTCCACTCCATATAGCGATCTTCGCCCGAAGTGATCGTGCCTGCACGGTTTTCGGAAAGGTCACTCATAACGCAGATAGCATTATAGATGAACATAGAGGGAATGGAGTGCATATAGTTCCTGATCTGCGTATAGGCTTCGGAAGCGTCCGTTTCCTCACGGGAGGGAGATTTCAGCTCCATAAGCACCACGGGCAGACCGTTGATGAACAGCAGGACATCGGGGCGCTTCTCGTCATTCTCTATGAAAGTCCACTGATTTGCAACGATAAATGAGTTGTTGTCCGTGTTTGCGTAGTCAACAAGATAGCAGATTGCAGAACGCTCCTCGCCCTTATCAGTATAGCGGACTTCGATGCCGTTTTGCAGATAGTCCATAAATACAGCGTTTTTCTGCACCAGCTCGCCGTTTTCAAAGTTCCGGAGCTTAAAGAGTGCATCGCTGATCGCATCATCGGGGAGCGTGGGATTTAGCCGATACAAGGCTTCTGTAAGCTCGTCCATATACAGCGGTGTCTTATAGTCACGGTCTATTGCCGGACCGTAGGCGTGGGTGTAGCCCATTTCCTCAAATAGCTGTATTATTGCGTTTTCGTATTTTTCTTCGGTGTAAGGCATATTCTATCAGCTCCTTATCTTAAAGATACTATCCTGGAATCTATTTAATATACCTGTACTTGCAAATGATATATTCTTCCAGTATATTGAATAAAAACATTGTATTTGAAATCAGGTTGTCCACATCAAACTTGAACTTCTCTTGTAAAGGCTCTAATGCTTTGGATATGCCATAGCGTAAAGCCATTTCATTGTTGTCTATCTTCTCGACATCTACAATAAAATCTCTTAACTTGTCGTATTGTGGCAAGTCAGCTTTATTCAGCTTATCCCATAGCGTTAAAACACTATGCCCTTTCAGTTCCTTCTCTCCCATAGCAAGCAAACATTCTTTAATTTTCAATTCTATTGAGTGCTTACAGAGGAAGGCACAAGGAATAACATAGTATGAAACAATACCTTGACCTCTATCAGCAGTTATACCTTTTTGCAGAAACATAGCCGAATTAAGATAGTCAAGTGCCATGTTAGACAGCACTTTCGAGGAATAGAAGGTATTATTAGCAAATTCTGGCGCTACGTTATTATCCCTCAAATGTTTCATAACGCCTAAAAAAGAGAGATCATATACTTTATCTTCCAATATCACTCTTTTAATCTGGTAATCATCAGGTATCTCGTCGAACACCATTCGGCAACTGCCGATTAGATTACCATTGTCATCATATCTTTCTCTCATCGTTGTCTCCTAACATAAATGAAAATTTACATCAGCTTATAGCAGCTTACTATGCTGAAATCTTTAAGGAATGTGAGCATACCGCAAAAATCAGCGACTACGCTGATAGAGTTTTTAGTGGTGGTACACCAACTACCTCAAATGAAACCTACTGGAGTGGAGAGTTCAAATGGCTTTCATCGGGTGAAACTTCTCAAAAATACATCGTAGATACTGAAAAAACTATTACACAGGCAGGCGTTGATAATTCTTCTACCCGATTAGCCAAGAAATATGATACTGTAATAGCATCTGCTGGTCAAGGTCACACCAGAGGTCAAACCTCGATGTTGCTTACAGATACCTATATCAATCAGTCTATCATAGTTGTAGAGTCGGAAAGAATATATATGCCGTTTATTTATTGGAATATCTGCGGAAGATATGAAGAATTAAGAGTAATATCCAACTCCAATAGTATCCGTGGTAGCCTCACTACAAAAATGATTTCGGCATTTACTTCTCCTAAAGCTGATATAACGCAAATAAGTAGATTTTCAGAATTAGCTTGGGCTGCTATACACGAAATAGAAAAGAATTGCAATGAGATAGCAAGACTTGCCGCCCTCCGTGACACGCTCCTGCCGAAGCTGATGAACGGCGAGATCGACGTGTCGACAGCGCAGATTTAGGCGGCTTGCAGGCGTAAATTTTCATTTATCGCAGTATTTATTAAAATTCTGCTATCCAGTGCAGACAGAATTGTGGCTATTTTACGCTGATCTTCTATATTGGGAATAGATATTTCAAGTTTTCTGAACACAGCTTGCTTAATACCCGTAACGGTTGTTCCTGTTTCATGAGATTTAAGCAAATGCTGTCCCGTTGAAGATTGCAGAAAATAAAGCAAATAATCATTATCCAATATGTTATTCTTGCCTCTAAGCGTTAATAACCTTTGAGCTATTGCTATATCATCTCTATCCAACTTTGCCACCATTCCTAATGGAGCTTCTGTTGTAAGTAAAATATCGCCCTTTTTCGGAAAACCTCTCACCATAAAGCGATTATATTCTTCCTGAGATATGTAATAGCAGTTATTATAATCTATAAAATTGTTTTTTACAGATTTAGCACTTAATGTGGGGATTCCTGATTCCGATTTTTGAGGTGTTTTTCCACGATAATCAATAATTGCTTCAAGGGCATCTTCCATGATGTATGTTTTAAACTTCATACCCAATCGCCCCCAGCTTCTCCCTGATCTCATTTTCAAGCTCGTGGGACTTCTTGAACATATCCGACAGCTCCGAAGTCAAGCGCTTCATTTTCTCATCGAACGGTTCACCGTCATCCTCCTGCTCCTCAATGCCGACATAGCGGCCCGGAGTAAGGATATAATCCTGTGCAGCGATAGCCTGAATGTCAGCCACCGCACAAAAGCCCTTGACTTCCTCTAATGTGCCGTCCTGGAATGCCTTGAATGTATCAGCAAATTTCTGAATGTCCTCGTCCGTGAAGTCACGGTGCTTGCGGTCAACCATATAACCCATTTTACGGGCATCAATGAACAGCGTTTTGCCTTTTTGCTTCTTGCCCTTTGTGATGAACCACAGCGTTACGGGAATCGTAACAGAGTAGAAAAGCTGTGTCGGCATAGCCACGATACCCTCAACGAGATCAGCTTCAATGATATTTTTACGAATGTCGCCCTCACCGCTGGACTGCGTTGACAGCGCACCATTCGCAAGCACCAAACCGATCTTGCCGTTCGGTGCAAGGTGGTGTATCATGTGCTGTATCCACGCATAGTTCGCATTTCCGGCAGGCGGCACACCATATTTCCAGCGAATATCGTCTTTGAGCTTGTCCTGCCCCCAGTTGGAGAGGTTGAAAGGCGGATTTGCCATGATAAAGTCGGCTTTCAGCGTCTTGTGAAGATCATTGAAGAACGTGTCTGCGTGATACTGTCCGAAATCCGCATCAATACCACGGATCGCCATATTCATCTTAGCCATTTTCCATGTGTCGGCATTAGACTCCTGTCCGTAAACAGAGATATTGCCCCTGTTGCCGCTGTGAGCCTGAATGAATTTTGCACTCTGTACGAACATACCGCCTGAACCGCAGCACGGATCGTATACTCGGCAGTTCTCAAACGGACGCAGTATCTCAACAAGAGTACGAACCACGCTTGAAGGAGTATAGAATTCACCGCCCTTTACACCTTCGTATGCGGCAAACTGAGCGATACAGTATTCATAAGTGCGACCGAGCAAGTCCTTGCTGTCCTCCGTATCGGTCATATCCATATTGGTGAACAGATCGACCACGTCACCGAGAACACGTTTGTCCAAGTCCTGTCTCTTATACACATCTCCGAGCCCACGAGACATCTCAGGATCTC